>Ga0208434_1000010_pt1 | contig 134359 bp, 133 predicted proteins | sample 13_taG_FD_184086 | JGI IMG/M metagenome (GOLD analysis project Ga0208434, IMG submission 184086) | Marine viral communities from the Subarctic Pacific Ocean - 13_ETSP_OMZ_AT15268 metaG (SPAdes) (version 2) | ecosystem: Environmental > Aquatic > Marine > Oceanic | place: Pacific Ocean... | reverse complement strand
AAACGGCAAACCTGAAGACACTGTAGAACTTTTAGATGCAACATTTAAAAGTATTATTAATGGTTGGAAAAAAGTTAGTAATTGGAAGAAAAGAATTTCTGCAATGGTAGAACCTGATGGCAGTATCGACGTTAGTAAGTTTCAACTTAACTATTCTGCACTAGCATATGATAGTTACAATAAAGAAGATGAAGTAGAAAACATATTGTTTGTAAACTCTATGAATAGGAATTACTATCTAATTGGTACTCAAGCAGAGTTGATAAAAGCAGTTGAAGCCGGTGATGTTATGATCAAAGGTGGTATAACTTGGAATGATGATCAACAAAAAGCAACTCCACAATACGCAAGAGCTTAAACTAACGTAAGTTCTTTTTCTCTATCTAAATATTTGTATTCAACTTTAACTGGATCCCAGCGTTCTAGTGCATCAAATACTTTATCTTTATGTAATTCACCACATGTATATACATCTAGTTGTACTAGTGCAGGACTGGTTTCGTCCCAAACGTGTATTGCTATATGACTTGTTTCAATAATAGTAACACACGTAAACCCTCTATTGCCCGGCATTTCACAATACTTAGCATATGGCCCCATCATTATCTTCATATCTATATCTCTTATTAAATTACCAGCCCAATCGACTATAGTTTGCTCGCATTGTGGTGGATTGCTTACTTCAGCTCTAATTATCATGTGTTTGTGCTTCAACATAGCCGTTCCTTTTTGGTTTCTATTTAGTCCACTGCACCATTAGAGGTTGACTACTATTGATAAATACTTTATATTACAACGTAAAGGTGTTGACGCATGACAAAAACATTTAAAGACTACTTATTAGAAGCCGAAACAAACGAATCAGGCTTACAATACTATACTGGTGTGAAAAAGCACGGTAAAGAATATATGAAAAAAGCCGCTAAAGCAGGACGTGAAGGTGCTAGTCAAGAAGAATTAGGACGCATCAAAGACAAATACAGTAAAGCTGAAAAGACAAAAGAAGCATACTCACCAGGCGACGAAAATGAAGAAGGCATGGTAAGTAATTGCTGTGGCGCACCTATTATGGATGTCTATCAAGGACATGGCAGATGCTCAGATTGTAAAGAAATGGCAAGTGCTGTACCCGATAACGAAGAACTTGATAGAATGAAAGAACTTGCTGGTGCAAGTATTGACGAAACATATGATGACGATGATGACTTCTACGAAGCGTATGGCGAAATGTGGTACAATGAAGATGAAATCATGGACGAAGCAGAGTACCAAGGGCGTAAAGTTAAACTTGGTAAGCCTATGCAAGGTGACGTTAAGAAGTTTAAAGTATACGTAAAAGATCCTAAAACAGGTAATGTAAAAAAAGTAAACTTTGGACACGGCGGATCAAGTGTTAAAGGTAAAGCAATGAAGATTAAAAAGTCTAACCCTGCAAGACGTAAGAGCTTTAGAGCAAGACACAACTGTGATAATCCAGGACCACGTACTAAGGCACGTTATTGGTCATGCCGTAAATGGTAAGGAAGTAATATGTTACTAAGAGAAATATTTGATATGAAACAAGACTCAATGCCGTTTAATGTCATTGACGATGTACATTTTCATATGATAAATGATGAAGAATTTTATCGCAAACATTACATGCCATGTATGGATAAAATGAAAAGTGAAACTAACGAAAAAGTAATCCAAGGACATATTATGCCTTTGTGTGATAAGGCATTAAATCATTATTGTTTAAAGTACGACCTTAATAAACTACCTGAAGAGCTTATGAATGCACAAGAAAAAGCAGACTTAGCACATATGGTATTAGATCACGAAAGAAATCCTAAGGAAGAACTAGATGCATCTCAGAGAACTATTTGAAGCTGACGGCAAAATAGCAGTATTTGCTTTTGGTAGAATGAATCCTCCAACCATTGGACACAAAAAACTTGTAGACAAGATGGCAGGATATCCTGGAGACCATTTTTTATTTTTAAGTCATACACAAAAGCCTAAAACAGATCCACTATCATTTGCAGAAAAGGTTTTCTTTGCACAAAAGAGTTTTGGTTCTGATATAATAGTAGGCAACAAAGATGTAAAAACAATTATTCAAGCAATGCAACATTTACAATCTCAAGGTTATAACGAAGTTGTATATATAGCAGGTAGTGATAGAGTTGAATCATTTACAAAACTACTTAATAAGTATAACGGCAAAGATTATGAGTTTGATAATATTGATGTTGTAAGTGCAGGCGAACGTGATCCTGATGCAGAAGGTGCTGAAGGTATGAGTGCAAGTAAACTTAAAGCCGCGGCAGTTGACGACGACTTTGAAACTTTTAAACAAGGTGTTGCAGGTGATGAAAGACTTGCACAAATGATGTTTAACAAGGTTAGATCAGGTATGGGTGTTAATGTTGTTAACGATAGTGTATCAGAAGAAGATCTAGGCGAATATAAATTTTTTAAAAGCACAGACAATGGCAGTATCAAAGAACAAGATCCAAATAAAATGAAAGTATTAGATTGGATTGCAGATAGAGTAGATGGTAAAGAACATTTTTTAAGTTTTTACAGAAAAGGTGCGGCATGGAGTGGTAGACTGTTGTTTATTAAACCTGAAGCGGCTAATAAGTTTAGACAAAAAGTTGAAGACAACCCAGACCATTTAGATAGAATTAAAAAAATGCTTACAAGCATTGAAACAACATCAAAGTTGTTTACTCAATTAGATATTAAACACGATATTAGGCGAGCTGACTAATATGGATATTGAACGTTTAAAAGAACTTGCAGGTGTCAATGAGTATAAAGGTTATACTGAATATACTCTTGAAAACATTAGTAAGACTGCTAGTGAAAAACGTAAGATAGAGAAGAAAAAAAATATCAAACCAGGTGACGAAGACTGGTTCAAACTTTGGTTTAGTTTACCACACATGACTGGTGGTGGTTTTAGAGGACGGAAAAAATGAAGTATCATAATTTAAAAGATATTGAAAACAAAGTTCCTAAGCCAGGCAGTTTCAAACACTTCCTTCAGATACAAGAACACGGTGGCCGTGTTGTAAAAGGTGTCAATACTACAGCAGATGTTGGTGTAGATGCTATTAAGAAGCAAGCCGCTAAGTTTGGTAACAAAGTAGACAAAGATGGACGCCCACCTACACTATCAAAAAAGGTAAAAGGCTCCAAAACCAATGTATTATTCAATCTAGGCCTTGCAGAATCGGTTGACAACACTGATGAAAGTATGCTATACTATAGTAAGATGGCAGAAAATTTGGGCGAATTAGCAAGTACAAGTAAAGTATACGTAGACATGGATGGCGTATTAGCAGACTTCTTTGGAGAATGGCAAAAGTTAATAGGCAGTGACTGGCGTAAAGTAAAAGACATTGAACCTGCACTACAAAAGATTAGAGATAAAGATAATTTTTGGTTAGACTTACCATTACTACCACAAGCAAAAAACTTGCTAGGTGTTATTAAAAAAGTCAAAGGTAGTTATACTATTCTAAGTAGTCCACTACCAAACGATCCTAATTCAGAACCACACAAACGTGAATGGATTAAAAATAATTTAGACTTCTTTCCACCAGAGAATGTTATCATTACACATGACAAACCTAAGTATGCTGTTAACAGCGATGGTACACCAAACATTTTAATCGATGACTTTGGAAAAAACATTGCTAGTTGGGAAGCGGCTGGTGGTGAAGGCTTTAAACACAAAGATCATAAGTTCGAACGTACTGCAAAAGCAATACAACAACATATGAAAGAACCTGTTGCAGAAAATACGCAATTAAATGAATACATTCAATACTTTAAATTTTTAAAACATGGTAGTTACATATTAAAAATAATTAAATGGTTTTGGCAGAACAAATGGGCATTAGCATTCTTAACTGTATCATGGAAAACATTTAAATGGATCGGTGATGCTCTGGCTTGGCTTGAAAAATTCTTTAATCATCCTGTAGTAAAAAGTTTAGCAAAATACGGTATGCCTGCTGTGGCTATTGCAGTTGCATTATATGGCGGGAAAAAACTTTATGACGAATTAGTAAAAGCAAAAGATGAAAAAGACTTGAAAAAATTATTCAATGACTTTGAACCTGATAAAAATGATTTAGATAATCTAGAAAAAGAATTAGCTGAACTAGAAAAAGAATATCAAAATATGGAAGAACGTACACTTACCAAAGGCGAAGAAAAGAAAAAAGAAAAAAACGTCAAGGGTATGAAGAAGAATAAAGGCGACTTTAAAAAACGTTACGGCAAAGATGCTGATGCTGTTATGTATGCAACTGCTACTAAAATGGCAAAAGAAGCTCTTATAAGCGGACTTTATACTACTGATCAAGTATTAGACTTATTAGAAAATTTTGCAGATGGCAAGAAGAGTGGTAAAAGCAGACCTGGTAGAGTAAAAAAGTCAGGTGCTAGTTGCAATGGTAGTGTAACTGAGCTACGTAAAAAAGCAAAGAATGCAAGTGGTGAACGTGCTAAAATGTATCATTGGTGTGCAAATATGAAGTCCGGTAAGAAAAAATAACAAGTAGAAAAAAGGTAAATACTAACATGTTAATAAGAGAACTATTTAGAGAAGAAAAAGTAGAGATGTGCTCAAAAGACTGTTGTGGGGTTCCTGTAACAGAATGTACATGTGGTCCTGACTGTAAGCATTGCGACTGTCATTCTAAGAATAAAGAATCAATAAAAGAATTTGCTACAACAGGTTCTACTAGTGCAGGGAATATAGCATCTGTTGCTAATCCACCACATGCATACGGAAAAATAAAGCGTGATAAAAACGGTGTACCAAAAGCAAAACAAGCACTAAACAAAGACGGTACTGCAAAGAACGGACTAGACATTACAGATAATGTTTTTGGTGGTAAAACAGTCAAAAGAAAAAAATAGGATAACACGATGAGAGAAAAAGACTTAAAAGAAAACGGTTTAGCTGACATGGCATACAAGGTTGAAAGAGATCACGAAGTGCAAATGGCTAGAGGCGATCTATACAAAGTTGCCAAGTACGGTATTAAACTACACGAAATGCTTAAAGGCGTAAGTGAAGAACAAGGACTTGAAGGCTGGGTACAAGCAAAGATTACTAAAGCCGCAGACTATTTAGGTAGTGTATATCATCATTTAGATTATGAAATGAAATTTGACGAAGTATCTGAATCTAAAAAAGCTGACAAATTTGAACCACACATGATGTATGATCCTAAGACAGGTGAAGGCAAGAAAGCCAATAAAGAGCAAGATCATAAAGACATGGCTAAAAAAGGTTGGACACACGACAAGCCTAAAAAAGCAGACATTAAAGAAGCAGAAAAACGTTGGAAGCAAACTAGTATGTCTCCAGCAGAAGCTGAAAAAGAATATGGCAAAGCAAACGTAAAAGTTAAAAAAGGTGGCCTTAACAACGGCGACGATATGGTACAAGTATTTGTTGAAGCAGAATCTAAAGAAAAGATGCAGATTAGTCCAGCAGACGAAAAAGCAAATACACCTGCATACAAACGTTGGAAAGATGGCGACGATAGATACGAATATAAAGGTAAAAAACAACCTACAAAAAAAGATGAATCATATGTAGATACTCTAGCACAAAAGTTAGAAGAAGCAAAGAAGAAAAAAGGCTTATACTACTATGTGAATAAACGTAAAAAAGCCGGCACAAGCAGATCAGCAGATCATCCAGATGCACCTAGTCCACAAGATTGGAAAAATGCGGCTAAGACTGCAAAAGAATCTGTAGAAGCTAATTGTACAGATTGTGGTAACCCAAGTTACACAACATTAGGTTTATCAGAAGCAGAGCTAGATGAAGTAGCTGGTCCTGATAAATGTTGGAAAGGCTATAAGAGAGCTGGAACACAAAAAGGTACTGGTAAGAACGCAGGCAAACGTGTTAACAAATGCGTTAAGGCCTAATATGCCATGCAAAGTTTCAAGTCATCGATAGATGATTGGATACAAAACGTATTAAGCAAACCATCAAAAACATTTAATAACCTACCTCCATGTCCGTATGCTAAAAAGGCATGGCAAGATAATGCTGTACACACACATTGGCTCGACGGTTCATTTGAAATTAATACCTGGGTACGAGCAGAAATAGAAAATTATACATATCATTGGCCTAAAGGTAAAGAAGTAGTTATACTAGGCTTTGATTATGACCGAATTACTCCTGAACAACTAAGTAATATTATAGATGACACAAAGCCTATGCTTGACCGTAGAGGTTATGTAGCACTTGAAGATCATCCTCTTGAAGTAGAGGAAGTACAAGATATAAAATTAAACCATGGCACATATGCTCTTGTTCTTTTGCAACCAAAAGAAAAACTAGAAACAGCGAGGGAATGGTTAGAAAAGAAAGACTATTATAAGAATTGGACTAAAGAATACAAACAAGAGGTGCAAAATCGTGAGTGACATATATGCTAGAATTAATTTATCTAAAACAAACTATAGAATGTCTAAATCAGCCGTACTGTTTGATAACCCGCCAGTAGAACAACTACAAGAAATATACGATCAATACTGTAAGTACAAACAGTTTGAAAGTGTAATGCCTTTATTTAACGAAGACTTGTGTGCACCGCATTGTGATATAGTTGGATACTACAGCAATAAAGAACTAGTTGCGTTTAGTCACTATTATTGGTATAATTCAGATAATGTAGAAGCAATACAGTTTGCTTGGAACTACAAAAACCCTAAGTTATTCTTAGGTCTAAAGAGCCTACGCCACGAATGTGCGTATTACAAGGCCAAAGGTGTTAAGTACATATATGTTGGATATGCAGACGAATACAAGAAGCAGATGAACGGCTTTGAAATTTGTCCTCCAAGATAATTGGTAAAATAACACTTGACAACACCCTAAAAATATAGTATAATACTACATAAACTAAGGAGAATCTTATGAGCGACAGAGTATATGGTGGCGACGAGAAGGCTAAACTAGAACGTTTGGTTAACGAAGGCGCTACAGTTATGAGAGAAATTGAAGATCTAAGCACAGGTCTTAAAGAAACTGTGAAAGCAGTAGCAGAAGAACTTGACATTAAGCCAAGTTTAATTAACAAAGCAATTAAAGTTGCCCATAAAGGTGATTGGGAAAAGGTTGCTGACGAGTTTGACGATTTAGAAACACTAGTTGTCACTGTAGGGAAAGACAAGCCGTAATGCAAAAAGTAAAAGATTTTTGGATCAATAGTTATAAAAGCGACAAGATTGCTTTTGGATTCGAACTAATAAGTTTCGTATTTACAGTTATGGCAAGTTTGACTTTGGCATTTAATGCTAAAGATCCAAACATGCTAATTATATATCCGTTCTTTTTTGTAGGATCGGTTACACAATGCTACGCGGCTGTACGCAGAGGCGCGGCATGGGTTATGTTACTAACAGGATACTTTGCTGTTATTAACACATTTGGATATGGAGTGGCCGCAGGATGGTGGTAAAACCCTATCAATGGCTAGCATGGGTGGCTACAGTATGTTTACTGACAGCCGCTACACTGGCCGCATTTAATGTTTACCCTTTGTACATTTGGGCATTCATTATTAGTAATAGTCTATGGATACTTGTTGGTGTCCTATGGAAAGAAAAAAGTTTAATTGTTATGAACGCAGGATTAACCGTAATTTACGTTGCGGGCTTGTTGTTCTAATAAATAATAGTAACGCCAAAGGCAATTGCCAGGCATGTAGAAGGTTAAGTTGGCCATAAGCAACGTAGGAAAAAATGAAGTTAAGTTGTAGTACACTATACATATCTCAGCCGACCGCCATAAGACATGGCCCGCTTGGCTTTACTAAACAAACCACAAAACCTATTATTGATTATTTCCTTAAATTAAAAGAGGAAGAACAATATACTGTTGAGTCATGGAAGACTAACCACGAAATACATCTTGATCACGATATAATTAGTCCTTTACTAGACAAAATACATTTATGGTATTGCCATAATATTGTACGTCCAAGGGGTCCTAAGTTTATAACTGATCAAGTTTGGCATGAAACTAGTCAATTAAACATTGATGCAGAAGTATGGTTCCAAGAGAGCTTACCCGGACAAGGTTGTCCACAACACGAACACGGTACACTAAGTCGTTACAGTTGGGTTTACTACTTAGATGTAGGCGAAAGTAACAATCCACTTACGTTTGTTGAAATGCAGGAGTCCAAAATCGAAATCTTTCCGGTTGACGAAGTCAACTTACCAGTGTATAATGATATGGTAGTCATGTTTCCTAGTACCATACATCATAAAGTATATCCTGTAAACACAACAAGATATGTTTTAGCAGGAAACATTAATGACATTACTTACAGGGAGAATTAATTGAGTTACGTAGACGCATTATTTGATAGAGACAGTGACATTGTACGTGTTGTAGAACGTAAAGACGGCAAAAGAAAGTTTACTGAATATCCAATCAAGTATACATTTTATTATGAAGATCAAAGAGGTAAATTTAAAAGCATCTACGGCGATCCAATTAGTAGAATTGTGTGTAAGAACACAAAGGAGTTTCGTAAAGAACTTGCTATTAACAAAGGCAAGAAGATGTTTGAAAGCGATATTAATCCTATATTCCAATGTTTGAGTGAAAACTATCTCAATCAAGATGCTCCTAAACTAAACATTGCATTCTTTGATATTGAGACTGACTTTGATCCAGAGCGTGGCTTTGCTGATCCTGCAGATCCGTTTATGCCTATTACAAGTATCTCTGTATACTTACAGTGGATGGAAACAATGATCTGTATTGCTGTGCCGCCTAAGACACTTACTATGGAGCAGGCTAAAAAAGAAATTGAAGGCATTGATAATGTAATGCTAGTTGAAAAAGAAAGTGAAATGATTGACACTTTCTTAACGCTGATTGAAGACGCTGATATTTTATCAGGTTGGAACAGTGAAGGTTATGATATTCCGTATACTGTAAACAGAACTGCCCGTGTACTAAGCAAGGATGATACACGTAGATTCTGCTTGTGGGGTCAACTTCCTAAGAAACGTGAATATGAAAAGTATGGTAAATCAGCTGTTACCTTTGACCTAATAGGCAGAGTGCATTTAGATAGTTTGGAATTATATCGTAAATATACATATGAAGAAAGACACACATATAGACTTGATGCCATTGGCGAAATCGAAGTTGGTGAGAACAAGGTCCCTTATGAAGGCACTTTGGACCAGTTGTACAACAATGACTTTAGAAAGTTCATCGAATACAACATACAAGATACCGCACTACTGGACAAGCTGGACAAAAAACTAAGATTTATTGATCTAAGTAACGAACTTGCACATGCAAACACTGTTTTGCTACAGACCACTATGGGTGCTGTCGCAGTTACAGAACAAGCGATTGTTAATGAAGCACACAGACGTGGTATGCAAGTACCTAATCGTCCGCACCGTGATGAAGAAAACACACAAGCGGCAGGTGCTTATGTTGCATTTCCAAAAAAAGGCTTGCACAAATGGATTGCTAGTATGGACTTGAACAGTCTGTATCCTAGTGTTATTCGTGCATTGAATATGGATCCAGCAACAGTTGTTGGACAACTACGTCCAGACGTTTCAGATGCTCGTGTAAAAGAAGATATGGGTCTTAAGAAGAAAAGTTTCGCAGGCAGTTGGGAAGGACGTTTTGCTACAGAAGAATATGAAGCAGTTATGGAACAGAAACGTGATACTGCACTAACTGTTGACTGGGAGAACGGACAAAGTGATGTATTATCAGGTGCAGAGATTTATAAACTTGTATTTGATAGCAATCAACCTTGGATGCTTAGTGCAAACGGTACTATTTTTACAACAGAACACGAAGGTGTTATACCCGGACTACTAAAACGTTGGTATTCAGAACGTAAAGAACTACAAGCAATGTTAAAGAAGGCTAAGGATGCCGGCAATGCTACAGAGATTGAATACTGGGACAAGCGACAACTTGTTAAAAAGATTAACTTGAACAGTTTGTATGGTGCTATTCTTAATCCTGGTTGTAGATTCTTTGACAAACGTATTGGACAGTCAACAACACTGTCAGGTCGTACTATTGTTAAGCATATGAGTGCAGAAGCAAACAAAGTTATTACAGGTACATATGATCACGTAGGTGATGCTGTTATATATGGTGATACAGACTCTGTTTACTTTAGTGCTTACCCAATGCTTAAAGAAGGTATTGATAAAGGAGACATTCCTTGGAGTACTGAGAACGCTATCAAACTTTATGATCAAGTAAGTGATGCTGTTGACAGTACATTTATAGATTTTATGCTACAAGCATTCCATTGTCCAAAGAGTCGTGCAGACGTTATTGCCGCAGGTAGAGAAATTGTTGCAAAAAGCGGATTGTATATTACTAAGAAGCGTTATGCGGCACTAGTAATTGATAACGAAGGCTTTAGAACAGATGAAGATGGTAAACCAGGCAAAGTAAAAGCAATGGGCTTAGACTTGCGTAGATCAGATACACCTGTGTTTATGCAGGAGTTCTTAAGTGAGCTATTGCTTATGGTACTTACTGATGTTGAAGAAAGAAAAGTATTAGATCGTATTACACAATTTCGTAAGGAGTTTAAACTACGTCCAGGTTATGAAAAAGGTGCACCTAAACGTGCAAACAAAGTAGGACACTATCAACGTCTTGAAGAAAAGCAAGGTAAAGCAAACATGCCTGGGCATGTTAGAGCAAGTATTAATTGGAATACACTAAAACGTATGAATGGTGACAAGTACTCGCAAGAGATTGTTGACGGTATGAAAGTTATTGTATGCAAACTAAAACAAAATCCGCTAGGTTACACAAGTGTTGCATACCCTACAGATGAATTGCGTATTCCAGAATGGTTCAAAGAACTGCCATTTGATGGCGATGCTATGGAAGCAACTATTATTGATAACAAACTAGATAACCTAATTGGTGTTCTAAACTATGATTTAGAAGACACTAAACAGAACAATACGTTCAATAGTTTGTTTGACTTTGGAGGTGAATAATGCAACATACAATACAACAACTAATGGACAAGGTTAGTGCAATGCACGGAATGGCCATTCAAGCACATAGAGAAAAATATAAAAAGGCACCAGGTGAGGAGTATGACGAACAGTTAGTTACTCATCTAGTAGAACAAATACAAGCAATGGCTGGAGATATCTTTAACGATAAAACTCCACATCCTAAATTGCAAGCAAAGAAGGAGGCTAAATGAAACTAACTTTAATTGGGTATGGCTTTGTAGGCAAGGCTGTGTACGAAGTACTCAAAGACTATCATGAAGTAAAGATTGTTGATCCTGAATATAACGATAATGTTATTGATAACGATAGCGACGGTTATGTTATTTGTGTTCCAACACCTGCTACAGTAACAGGAGCATGTAATATGACTATTGTTGAAACTGTAGTTAAAGCATGTCCAAGTGATAAACCTATTTTAATTAAAAGCACAATTAGTTTAGAAGGGTGGCGCAAAGATCTTAAGCCACAAAATAAAGAAATTACATTTAGCCCTGAGTTTTTAACTGCGGCCAATGCAAACGAAGACTTTAAAAATCAAACAACAATGTTATTTGGTGGAGGTAATGTAGAGTTTTGGAATGATGTGTTTATTTTATGTAAAGGATTCAATCCAATCTATGCTACGGTAGAAGAATTAATATTAACAAAATATTTACGCAATAGTTTTTTAGCAACCAAGGTTGCTTTCTTTAACGAAGTATTTGATCTATGCGAATCAGCAGGAATAGATTATAATCAAGTTAAAGCATTGGTAGGTGAGGACAAAAGAATTACACATAGTCATATGCAAGTTCCAGGTCCAGATGGCGACAAAGGTTTTGGAGGAGCATGCTTTCCAAAAGATACAGAAGCATTGCTGTATTCAGCAAATGTAATTGGCGCCACACTACCAATATTATCAACTGCTGTAACAAGCAATAAGAACAAAAGGAAAGAAACATGAAGATACTAATTACAGGGCATCTAGGTTTCATCGGATCAAGACTAAAAGAAAAGTTAGTTGTAGATGGACATGATGTTGTCGGTATAGATATTAAAGAAGGTACTAATATATTAACCTCAGAACTACCTAAGGTAGATTTTGTAATACACTTAGCAGGCATTGGCGGCGTAAGAGAAAGTCTTGCTGATCCTAAAAAGTATTGGGACACTAATGTAGAAGGAACAAAACGTATACTTGAGTTCTACGATAATGTTCGAGTATTAGTAGCAGGATCAAGTTCACAGTACGAACCACATCTTAATCCATATGCCGCAAGTAAGAATGTAATTGAAAACATTCCACACCCTAATGCATTGTTTATGAGATTTCATACAGTGTACAGCGAAAGTCCAAGAGCTAAAATGTTCTTTGATAAATTGCTTAACAATACATTAGAATACACAACAAATCATCTAAGAGATTTTATACATTTAGAAGATTTAACAGATGGTATTATGTTATTAATGGACAAAGACCTAACAGGTAATATTGACATTGGTACTGGAGAATGTGTAAGGATCCAGGACATAAGACCTGATTTGCCAGTAAAGTTAAATACTATTGGCGAAAGAACAAAAACACAGGCAAATACACATTTGATGGATAAGTTAGGCTTTAGACCTAAATATACAGTAGATGGATTTTTAAAAGAACAAGGCTTTAAGAAATGAGAATAGGCTTCACATGTAGTACATTTGATCTGCTCCACGCAGGTCATATACAAATGCTGAGAGATGCAAAAGAACAATGTGACTACTTGATTTGTGGCCTACAAATTGATCCAAGTCTTGATCGTCCAGAGAAAAATTCACCCGTACAAACTATAGTAGAAAGACATACACAACTTAGTGCTGTCAAGTACGTTGACGAAATAATCCCATATCAAACAGAAACTGACTTAGAAGACATTCTAAATATGCTTCATATTGATGTAAGGATTTTAGGTGAAGAATACAAAAATGGTAAGTTTACTGGTAGGGCTATATGTGCCAAACGAGGAATCGAACTGTTTTTTAACAAAAGAGAGCACCGTTTTTCGAGCAGTGATCTCCGAAATAGAGTAAAAAGTTGTTGACTTTATCAACAAAATGTCGTATAATAAAAGGAACATAGGAGAAGTATTATGAAAGATATTTTACAAGACGTAGTAGCAAAGACACATTCTTTAGGCTTTTTGAGCTTAGTGAAAGTAACAGGAGACGACAGTAGTACTACTGTTGAATCAATGGCAGAAGATCGCAGTGTAATTCTGTCAGCAAACACAAAAGAAAAGGTAGCTGAATTTGGCGCAAACATTTTTGGTATGCCTAACTTAGATAAACTTGCATTGCATTTAAAGAATCCAGAGTATCAAAAGAATAGCAAACTTACAATTACCGAACAAGATCGTAATGGTACAGTTATTCCAACTGGTATTCACTTTGAGAATGAAGCAGGTGATTTCCAAAACGATTTCCGTTTTATGTCAACAGAGATTATTAATGAAAAACTTAAAAGTGTTAAGTTTAAAGGTGCAACATGGGATGTATCATTTACTCCATCGTTAGCGGCAATTACTAGAATGAAATTGCAAAGTGCGGCACATTCAGAAGAAACAACTTTTACAATTAAAGTTGAAGAAACTAGTGGTGTTACTGATGTAATGTTTTACTTTGGTGATGCAAATACACACGCAGGTAAGTTTGTATTCCAAACAGGTGTTGAAGGTACATTAAAGCATGCATGGACATATCCTGTAGCACAAGTACAAGCAATCTTAAACTTGGACGGACAAGCAACAATGAGTCTAAGTGATCAAGGTGCAATGCAAATTACAGTTGATAGTGGTATGGGAACATACAATTACATTTTGCCAGCACAATCTAAGTAGGAGAAACAAGTTGAATACTGACTTAACAACAGCACAAAAAGACTATGCAATATTTCTTCCAGCTCTAAGTGGATTCTACGCAACATTTGTAGGTAAGCAAAGGCGTGAAGAATATGTTGAAGAAAGTCGTATTCCTTATCCTAGTATGGAAAGTATGAATTGGTTAAACAAAAAAGAAGGAATGTTTAACTATCATTGGACTCTGTACTCAGCAGGACATGCTGAATTAGATATCAATAAAGATGCTCCAAAAGAACTTATGGTTAGAGAACGTGATCGTGAGAACAGTTGGTTGTTAGGTGACTCAGGTGGCTTCCAAATTGGTAAAGGTGTTTGGGAAGGCGATTGGAAAGATCCTAATTGTCCTAAAGCACAAAAGAAACGTGAGCAAGTACTTGCGTGGATGGATGCTTATATGGACTATGGTATGATACTTGATATTCCGGCTTGGGTGGCACGTTCACCTGCTGGTGCAAAAGCAACAGGTATTAGTACATATCAAGAGGCTGTTAATGCTACACGTATTAACAACGACTACTTTATGAAACACAGAACAGGTGCTTGTAAGTTCTTAAATGTATTACAAGGTGAGAATCATGCTGATGCTGAAGATTGGTATCAACAGATGAAAGACTATTGTGATCCTGCAAAGTATGAGAATCACTTTAACGGATGGTCGATGGGTGGACAGAACATGTGTGATATACACTTAGTTCTTAAACGTATTGTAGCATTACGTTTTGATGGATTACTTGAACAAGGTAAACATGACTTTATGCACTTTCTAGGAACAAGCAAACTAGAATGGGCTACACTACTAACTGATATACAAAGAGCAGTACGTAAGTATCATAATCCAAACTTTACAATTACATTTGATTGTGCTTCTCCTTTCCTTGCTACAGCAAATGGACAAATTTACATTCAAACTGAAACTGAAGATAGAACTAAATGGGTCTACAGAATGGTTCCAAGTATTGATGAATTAAAGTACGCAACTGATACACGTAACTTTAGAGATGGTGTACTAGCAGATGGAATATTTAAAAACTTTACTGATAGTCCTTTGACTAAAAATATTAAAGTAAACGATGTTTGTATATATGCTCCTGGTGACACTAACAAAGTTGGTGGTCCTAAAATTTTAGCAGGAGAAATTGATAGAGACAAACATGGTAATCCTATACTAGACGAAGACGGTAATCAAATTATTCGTAAACGTGACTCAACTAGTTGGGATAGTTTTAGTTATGCTATACAAATGGGTCACAACGTATGGAGTCATGTTAATGCAGTACAAGAAGCAAACAGACAATACGACAATGGAAATGTTCCGGCAATGCTTGTGGAGGAACAATTCGACAGGCTATATTTTAAAGATGTTGTGGAAGCAATATTTGCAACTTCAAACAGAGACGAAGCAGAAGCAATCATAGAAGAATATAGTAAATTCTGGATGTCAATTATTGGCACTAGAGGAGCAGTAGGTAAAAAGACTGTAAATGCAAATACAGGCTTTTCAAATTTATTTACGGAGGTATAAAGATGGCGACAGGAAGAAAAAGTAAAAGTGCAAAAAAGTTACAAAATATGCACGACTACTTACACAACAAAGTTGAAGCAATAGAAAAAGAACGTGAAGGTGATAGATCATATAATCACAAATCACACCTTATTAATCTAAAAAAAGAAAAACTTGCAATAAAGGATCAGTTAGCAAAAGATGAATAGAGATTACGATGATGGCGTCAAAGATGACGTTGTATATTTTACAGGTTATGAAGTAGAGCATACACCAGTTCACAATGAACATACATTGTTTGTTGTAGGACCACAAGATGTTGATGACGTGATTGAAAGAGCAAAAGCGGAATCAGTCGAACACATTTACTTAGGCGCCAATCAAAGTTTTGACATTGAATTGCCATACGGTAAGAACGAACAAAATACAGCATGGGATCTATTAGTTGATGGATTATGTAAAGCTGGCTTTTGGGTTACACTAGACTATGATGTTAAGTTTCATAGTTGGGTGTTAGAATCTGGGTATAATGAACATAAAAAGTTTATTAGTATGATTAGCGTAAAACTACCTTATATTGATCAACTTAACTACAATGCATGTATTAAAATTGATGATAAAGACTTTAAAGCATCAAATGCAGGTGTTTGGGTACATTATGCTAGAGATTTGCAGTCAAGAGATAAGTTTACATCTTGGGAAAAATACGAAAATGATTCACCAATATCTATTGACAACAATGAGTAAAGGTAGTATAATAAATGCAACAAGAACGACATTATGACTATATGATGCGTAGAATGAGAGAACAAGATATGATTGATGCTAAAGACAAAGCAATGAAAGAAGCAAAACGTATGATTTGGGTAACCTTTAAGAAAGAAGGTATCCATAAGTATCCTGCGGCACTAGATGATCCTAGTCTTGCAACAGGTGATGAATATGATGTTAGTTTTTTGGGATATCCCCATAGACACATATTTCATTTTAGAGTAGGTATTACTGTTACACATAATGACAGAGATATCGAGTTTATTCAATTTAAAAGATGGATGGAGAAACTTTACGCAGAAAAAACACTTGAACTAGATTATAAGTCATGTGAAATGATGTCAGATGATTTGTATGAGCAGATTACAACAAAATATACTGGACGTGAGGTCCACATCGAGATTTCCGAAGACGGAGAGAACGGTGCACAAATTACATACCCTAGCTATTAAAGGAGATAATAAATGGCTTACAACCAGGGTGAATACTTTGCTAAAAACCCAGAGATTGTAAAAATCTTTGACGATATGGAACGTTTCAAAGCGTTCTGCAGAACCGCGTACTTGTTTGGTCATGATGGCTATACTTGGGACGAAAGAAATCTGTATAATAATAAAAGTCGTGCTTGGCAGGCTTATAGCAGATTCCGTTCAGGCGGCAAACGTAAATTTAATAACCATCGTAATGATCGTAATAATCAAGGTCGTTATCAGAGTAATAGGAGACACTAATGACAATCTTTATCGTAGACATTGAAGCAGTAGATACTAGGTATACTAAGCAGTGGAAAGAATATCTTCCAAAGCAACTGCAACGATCTACGAATGAAGAAGTTATTGTTATTAGTGGTGGAGAAGTACCTCAGGCTACAACGCCTGGGGCATTTCTTAACTTTGCCGGAACTAACAATTACAAATCTCAACAGATGTTAGAGATTAGCAGGATGTTTGCAAGTGGTGAAATTAAAGATGATGATTATTTTATCTATACCGATGCCTGGAATCCTACAGTTATTCAATTACGCTATATGGCAGAGCTATTGGGTGTTGATATTCGCATTGGTGGTTTGTGGCATGCAGGTAGTTATGATCCGCAAGATTTTTTAGGTAGACTTATAGGTAATAAACCTTGGGTAAGGAATGCAGAACGTAGTATGTTTGATTGTTATGATCATAACTTTTTTGCTACACAGTTTCATATAGACTTATTTTTACAAACATTTAAAAACAAAGGTGATCCTATTTTAGATAATAGGCACGTTAACGAAGATAAAATTAAACGTGTTGGATGGCCTATGGAGTACTTGGCTACTAGTTTAGATAGTTATAAAAGCATGCCTAAAGAAGATATAATTTTGTTTCCGCACAGAGTTGCTCCAGAAAAACAAGTTGAAATCTTTAGAGATTTAAAAGAACAATTACCGCAATATGAATTTATTGTGTGTCAAGAAAAACAACTATCAAAAAATGACTACCATAATTTGTTAGGTAAAGCTAAACTTGTGTTTAGTGCTAATCTACAAGAAACACTAGGTATTAGTTGGTACGAAGGTTTATTAGTTGATACTATTCCTATGGTTCCTGATAGACTTAGTTATAGTGAAATGGCAGATCAGCCTTTCAAGTATCCAAGTATTTGGACTAAGAACTTTGAGCAATACAAAAAATTTAGACCGCAACTTGTTGACAAAGTAATTGATTATATGGAAAACTATGATAGTTATAAAGGTCCTATGAATAAACAATTATACAACTTAAAAAGATCTTTCTTTAGTGGCGAAGCATTATACAAGGAGGTAAGCAATGGGTGATGATTACGATACAGGTTATATTACAACAGATTCACCAAGTATGGATTATGGTCTTAGTGATGTAACAATTACCATTGATGGTGTAAATGATACTGGTGGTGAATACATTATCAATACAAATAGTGCAGGTCCAAATATTACATTTGATAGTGCAGGTAGTACAGGTGGTTATTATAATATTTTAGATACCATGATTGATCCAGACGAAGTAGAAAACATGTGTAAAGAATATCCTGCACTTGTAAAAGTTTGGCGCAACTTTGAAAGTGTATATAATATGGTTAAGCAAGATTACAAAGGTAAAAAAGAATCAGGGGAAATAAAAGATGAACTTTTTTAAAAACCGTAAACGTGTAATTACAGATAGAAGCGGTAAAGTACCTTACCTAGTAAGATATTATTTGTTTTTAAAAGAAAGAAAAAACTTTCCTTTCAACATCACACTACATAAAGTTTTAGTAAGTGATGAGCCTACACTACATGATCATCCTTGGAGTTGGGGAGCATTTATTATTAAAGGCGGCTATTGGGAACATACACCACAAGGCAAGTTTTGGCGTGGTCCAGGTAGCATACGTTTTCGTTCAGCAAAAGATCTACATTGGTTAGAGCTTGCAAAGGACAAAGATGGAAATAACATTCCATGTTGGAGTTTATTCTTCATGGGTAGAAAAGCACAAAGCTGGGGCTTTGTAAAAAATGGTAAATGGATCGACAACAAGGATTATTTAAAGAATGTTTAAGAACAAGCAAGATGTTACAGATTGGGCTTTAGACCAAATGAACAAATATGGTATTAGACAACCTGAATCATATACTAGTCAAGAAATTAAAGATGCTTGTCCAGAGGTTCCAAACTGGTTTATTAATAAACCAACTATTAAAATATTAGATGAGGATGATGGATATCATGATTAAAAAACACTATTACAACTGGCAAGACGTAGAACGTATGTGCGTTAGTATTGTAAATCAAATGTACGCTGACAATTGGAAGCCTGATTACATTGTAGGTATTACACGTGGTGGTAATGTACCTGCTACTATTATTAGTAACATCACAGGTATACGTTGTGAAGCACTTAAAGTAAGTTTACGTGATGGAGAGTCAGGTAAGACTGGCGATAGTATGTTATGGATGGCAGAAGATGCATATGGATACAACGATGGTACAAAAGTAACAGCAGGGCCATTAGAAAAGAAAATTCTTATTGTAGATGATATTAACGATACTGGTGCTACGTTTAATTGGATTATGCAAGACTGGAAACAAGGGTGTTTGCCTGATGATCCTAAATGGAATAATGTGTTTGGTAACAATGTTCGCTTTGCTACACTAACCGATAATTTAGCAAGTGATTTCAATAGTACAATATCCTATAGTTGCCACGAAGTAAATAAAGCAGAAGAAGATGTTTGGTTAGTTTATCCTTGGGAACACGTTGGAGAATATTAATGATTGAGAAGCAGTTTATATTTCCAACACAAGTATTTAGAGCTGTATACGACAAAGCTCAAGAGCTACAAAAGTCTGTAGTTAAAGAGCTTTTAGCAAAAGAAAAAACAGATAAATCTCCTATAAGATATACTGCTAACGGATATACATCATACGGCAGTGAAAGTATTTTAGAACATCCGTTGTTTGAAGATTTAAAAAACTTTATTGATGCAAGTGTAAAAGAGTGTCATAAAGAAACTAAACTACAACATACGCCTTCACTTAAGAGCAGTTGGTTTAGTATTAATCGTAAGTACACTTACCACGAAGAACATAATCATCTTCCAGACACATGGAGCGGAGTATACTATATTCAAGCAGATCAAGATCATCCAGGACTAACACTTGTTAATCCTAATATGAAAGCTAACTGGCCGAGAGTAAATGTTTCAGAACTAAATGAAGCAAACTCTCCTAATGTAACTTGTGCGGCAATGACAGGAAGTTTAATTATCTTTCCAAGTCATTTGCATCATAAAGTTGAACAACAACTTACAGATAAAGAACGTATAATGGTGGCATTTAATTATGGATTCTAAACCTTGGACAGATGTACTAATTGAGTCAAAAGACTTTACAGTATACAAAGATGGCTATCCGGTTACTGAAGGACACATTCTTTTTGTGCCTAAACAAGAAGACTGGAGAGGACTAACAAAATGTATGGAGGCCGCATATAAATGGGGCTATGATTGGGTTGAACGTGGATACTGTGATGCGTTCAACATCGGACAAAACGTTGGAGAAGCGGCAGGACAAACTGTTAACTATCCACACGTTCACTTAATTCCTAGGCGCAAAGGCGATATGGATGATCCACGCGGCGGCGTACGACACGTAATACCTAAACAAGGAAACTACAGGAAAGGAACTTATGTTGAAACAGCAAATGATTGAAGCGGCAAGAAAACATGCCGAAGCAGAAGTCCTATTACACAAAACTAATATTAATGTGTATATGGAAAAGGTTGTAGGCATTGGCGAACATTCAGACATCATCGAAACAATTCAAAAAGAATTAGATGCTATGGCAACTGCTGATGATAGACTAGAAATGTTGAACAAGTATTTTAATGACTAAAACACTATTCATCGGCGATAGTCACGCACACGGATACTCTGAAATCGGTGATACAATCTCAGCATGGCAAGATAATAACTATGCTGAGATATATGCCGAAGAAAATAATAAAGAAGTTATTATCTATAGTCAACCAGGTGGATGTAACAGAAAATATCCTGCTTGGGTTAAATCAATGCTTGATCGTTATGATGACATTGATGAAGTATTTGTGCAAAGTACATATTGGAATAGATTCTTACTTGCATGTTCACGTAACTTAGATGTTGGTGAAAATACAAATGTAGATTTGTTCTTAGATGACAATCAACCAAAAGACGAAAAGATAAAAAGATATACAGATCATCGTGTAACTGAAAATTACATTGAAATGATTGATCAAGTTAGAAAAGAAAACTACGAAGAATTTAAAGGTTTCTTTTTTGACGATATGAAAGTACAAGCAGACTTTAAACCCTTTCATGAAAAATATATCTACACAAAACTTTGGCACGAGCTAGTAACACCTTTACAATACAAAGACTATTGTTTAGACTTATTAGCAATTGATACTATGTGTGCTAGACGAGATATTAAATGGTATCAATGGACGATTAACAATAGAGTATTTGTTCCTGACAATGTTGAGCTTTACGGAGATTGGCAAGCAGGTACAAAAGCATCATCGTCCGCAGAAGGTTATTTGCAATTAGCAAAAGCCATTAACATAGAAACGGACGAACATAGAGTCGACGGCGAGCATTATACTAAGCATATACATGAATTAATTGCTAAAGACTACTTAAATTATGTTAAAAAAGGTTGACACAGACCTAAATATATTGTATAATATAAACTATTACAGGCAATCCACTGCCTTAACATCGGAGAACTAAATGAACAAAAGTGAAGAAATTAAAGCAAGGTTAGAAGAGGCTGGCATTAGATCTTGGGCTGGTGACAACATCAGTGACGTTTTATTAGAAGGCGACAAAGAAGCACTAATTGACGAAGCAACTGTAGCCTTTGAGAGTGTACTAGACTCACTCGTAATTGACAGGCATAATGATCCTAATAGTATGGGAACTGGTAAACGTCTAGCAAAGATGTATATTAATGAATTAATGGCAGGACGTTATGATCCAATTCCAAAAGCGACAGCATTTCCAAATGACAGTATGGATCGTTATGAAGGTATGTTAGTTGTTAGAAGTGAACTTACAAGTATGTGTTCGCATCATCATCAGATTGTAAAAGGTGTTGCATACATTGGTATTATTGCCGCAGACAAATTAATTGGACTAAGTAAATACACCCGTATTGCACAATGGTGTGCTGAACGTGGTACATTGCAAGAAGAACTTGCAAATGATATTGCTCGCGAAATACAAAAAGCAACAGATGCAGAACACTTAGGTGTTTATGTACAAGCAACGCATGGTTGTGTAGAGAACAGAGGTGTTAAGGCACATAGTAGTCTTACACAAACAACTGTACTCAAAGGTGCGTTTAAAGATGACGCAGGTACTAAAAAAGAGTTTATGGATAACATTAAACTGCAACAGGAGTTTGCTTGTGGAAAGTAAAGAAAAACAATTAAGATATTCAGAAGCATTTTATAGTGTACAAGGTGAAGGCAAATTTGTAGGAGTACCTAGTGTATTCTTACGTACATTTGGTTGTAACTTTCGTTGCATGAACTTTGGTACAGATGAAAAACGTGACCGTTGGGAACAACATAAAGCAGGTAAGAAACATAACGCAGAAGTAATGGAACTTATTAACCAAGGTGTACACGAAACTACAAAAGAGTTTAACGACTTGCCTATCATACATACAGGCTGTGATACATATGCAAGTATCTATCCAGAGTTTAAACATTTTAATAAACTAGCAGGTGTTGATGCTGTTGTTGAACATTTACTATCACTTACTCCTAATGGTAAATGGGTACAAGATAATGGACAAGATGTTCACCTTATCTTAACAGGTGGTGAGCCGTTATTAGCGTGGCAAAGGCTCTACATTGATTTATTTGAACATCCACGTATGAAGGATTTAAAAAATGTTACATTTGAAACAAACACTACACAACATTTACACGAAGATTTCTTTAACTATCTTAATGATCAAGATAGAATCCAAGTCACTTGGTCTTGTTCCCCGAAACTTAGCGTTAGCGGAGAACCTTGGGATACTGCTATTAAGCCTGACGTGGCTAGTGAGTATCAGCTTGTTACTGACAGCGACATGTATCTTAAGTTTGTTGTCGCTACTCAAGGTGACTTTGATGAAGTCAAAAGAGCTGTTGAAGCTTACAGAGGTGCCGGGTTGGAATGTCCAGTATATCTTATGCCGTTGGGCGGACGCAGTGAAGAATATGCCCTCAACGTTAAAGACGTGGCTGAAGCGTGTATGGCCGAAGGGTGGAGATTTACCCCCAGACTACACATTTCACTCTTCGGAAATGCGTGGGGCACTTGATGCAAAATACAAGAACAAGCAACACGAAAGGGCGATGAAGGCGCCTATTAACGAAGATAAAATAAGAAAGGCAGGATGGTGATATATGTTAGATAAAGTAAAAAAAGCATTGGGTATGAAACCCGAAAAAGTAAAAGTACTTTCTGCAGAAGAAGAACGCAGAGCTATTCTTGAAAAAGAAAAAGCACAAGCAACTAAAGATAAAAAGCCTTGGGTAGCAGTACTAGATACACAAGTGAATCCAGATAACATTAAGAACGGGTTCTTTGAGCTCGATTGGAATAACGAGTTTATTGAACAACTTATTGATGCAGGATATCAAGGTGAAGAACCAGAACAGATTATAGATCAATGGTTTAGAACTATTGCTACACAAGTTTTAGATGAAGAAGGTCAAGAACCTAATCGCGGTATGGGGTATATCAATACTAGTAAAGCAGACGATAATGGTAAAGCTGAAGTTAAATAATGCTTGACAAAAGCCAGATCTGGTGCTATAATACTACTATAATAATTACAAAGGCAAACTAATGACATACATTCTAGTAGACACAGCTAATACATTTTTCCGTGCAAGACACGTTATACGTGGTGATCTTGATACAAAGATAGGCATGGCTTTTCATATTACACTAAGCAGTATTAAGAAAGCATGGGCTGACTTTGACGGCAGTCATGTTGTGTTCTGTTTAGAAGGACGTAGCTGGCGTAAGGACTTTTACGAGCCTTACAAGCGTAACAGAAAGGTTGCACGTGATGCACTTACTGAATCGCAGGCTGAAGAAGATAAAGTGTTTTGGGAGATGTTTGATGAGTTCAAAGACTTTGTAAGTACAAAGACTAACTGTACTGTAATGCAACATCCACAACTAGAAGCAGATGATCTTATTGCAGGTTGGGTACAAGCACATCCTAATGATAATCATGTTATTATTAGTACTGACGGTGACTTTGCACAACTTATTGCACCCAATGTAACACAGTACAATGGTGTTAGTAATACAATTATTTCACATGAAGGTTACTTTGATGATAAGAAGAAGCAACCTGTTATTGACAAGAAAACTAAAGAGGCGAAGCCTGCTCCTAATCCAGAATTTATGTTGTTTGAAAAGTGTATGCGTGGTGACACAAGTGATAATGTGTTCAGTGCTTACCCTGGTGTACGTACAAAAGGTACTAAGAACAAAGTTGGTCTTATTGAAGCATTTGAAGATAAAGACAACAAAGGTTACAACTGGAACAACATGATGCTACAACGCTGGACTGATCATGAAGGTGTAGAACATCGTGTACTTGATGACTATCAACGTAACGTTGTCCTTTGTGATTTAACTGCACAACCCAGCGACATTAGAAGTATTATTAACGATGTAATAGAAGACAACATGGTTGCAAAAGAAGTTACACAGGTAGGTATGCGTTTAATGAAATTTTGTGCTAAACACGATATGCAACGTATTGCAGACAATGTTCAGTTATATGCTGATCCACTCAATGCGAGGTATTCATAACATGGAGGCAAAAATGACACTTAAGGCAAAACCAATCCTAAAGAACAAATTTTGGATTGTAGAAAAAGATGGTGAACGTATTGGTACACTATCAAAACAAGAAGACAAAAGATATATGTATAGTTGTTCATCTGGAACAGATTACTTTACTGATATTAAATCTTTTAATAGTTTTATTGGCGGTATTAGTTACGATAAAGCAACTATATCAGACGGTAGTTCTGCTACTAAAGAAATACACGGTTTTTCAACGTCTAGTACACCTTACAATGTAATGTATAATGTACAAAAGAAATTACCGCTCTTTACTAAAAGTAAAAAGTCTAAGAGTTTGTATGCGGCAGGATATTACATTATTCACTTTGACAAGGGTTGGGTCCGAAGTTTTTGTCCTAAACTAGTCACACTTGAAAAGTATGATTACAGAGGTCCTTTCAAAACTGAATTTACAATGAGGCAGGAACTTTCAGATGCAAACAAACGAACCAATTAATACTATACCAATTCAACAGTTTATACAAATTGTAAAGACTGCTGAAACTACTAACCAAAAAGAAATCAGAATTCCACTAGCACAAGCCAAAGCACTTGTATACGCCCTAGGAACTGTAATGGCAAATCATCAAGGAAGACTAGAAAAACTTATTATTGATAATAAATCTAGTGCAGATGATGAACCTGTAACAGTTACTATGGACGGCGGTGGAGACTGGAAATGAAGTGGTTCATATTAGTATTATTTTTTAATCAAGGTGATCCGTATATTTTTACAAAACCTACATTTGATTCAGAAGATCAATGTATAGGTAGTATAACAGATCCTCAATTTTATCCAACTCTAGTTGAAAAACTAATACAAGACTACGAAGGTCGAATGGAAAAAATTGAACACGTATTTTGTATTGATAAAAATCAATTAAAGATACTATTAGAATATAGAAATACACAAGACGTCTAATTATAGTGGTAGTTTTCTAATAAAAAAAGATAAATATATGCGTAGTTAATTAAAAGGATACGCATATGAGTAGACCAAAACCAACGATTATTTTAGAAAATGTTGACAAAGCATCTTATAAGTGCGAGCAAGTTTTACAGGCTGAAGCTATTTGGGCTGTGTTTTTTAAAGGTGCTCCGTTTAATCTAAAGACATCAAACGCAATAACAAACTATCCTGGACCAAAGTATAAAAAAGTATCCTTTAGTAATCCAGGACATGCACACAATCTAGCAAAAAAATTAAACGATTTATTTAGAAGTGAAGACTTCGCAGTATATAAACTTACCTCAGGTGAACTGGTTACAGATGAATGAACTGGAAAGAAACATATACTAAAGTCTTTCTAAAGCAATCAGACATTGCTATTAGCGATGCCAATGTTAAACAGTATATGTCAGACTGGTGGCAAAACACCAGAGGTAAAGTAACAGGCGGACTAAGACTTACTGAAGACGGCTTTGATTTTTTACAAGAAAAATTAGATATACAGATGTATGAAATTCCTTTTCCTAGGGATTTCAAATTTACGACACAAACTTACATATTTTTAGACCAATTTATTACATGCCCTTACTATCTAACCACATACAGTATATGGGTTACAGACGAAAAAAAGAGCATGGAATTACATCTTTTTAGTGGTGACTTACGCAAGTACGGACTTACAAAGGCCATGAAACGGCACGAATAAAACGTCATTAAATGCTCTTATAACGGTCTTATAGTCTAATACATACAAACACCCCAGAAAAACGTTAAACGCAGTTTAAGAGCCATTTAGACGTGAAAATCGTACATTTAAGGTGTCTGTCGCATAGGTTCTATTAAATGGTACGAAAAAAATAAATTGTAAAAAACGTCCAAAAGTGGTTGACTTCTGGCATAACTTAGTGTATTATATATACATACTTAGAAATAAAGTATGGCACTGATAACAATAGAAGAGGAATATAATATGGAAAATACTGCACTACGTACTGTTTCGCCCAATGGCGCTAAAAAAAGCATTATGCGAGCTTTCAAGAAAAAACGTCCTGTGTTTATGTGGGGACCTCCAGGTATTGGTAAGTCTGATATCGTTGGACAAATTACACAACAACTAAAAAATTCACACTTAATTGACATTCGTTTGTCACTATGGGAACCTACAGATATTAAAGGTATTCCATACTATTCAGCAAATGATAATGTAATGGCTTGGGCACCGCCACAAGAACTTCCAACAGAAGAGTTTGCAAAACAATTCGATTATATCGTATTGTTCTTAGACGAAATGAATTCTGCGGCTCCGGCTGTACAAGCGGCGGCTTACCAACTTATTCTTAACAGACGTATTGGACAATACAAACTGCCAGACAATGTTCTTATTGTTGCGGCTGGTAATAGAGATGCTGACAAAGGTGTTACGTACAGAATGCCTGCTCCGTTAGCAAATAGATTTGTTCACTTAGAACTAGCAGTTGATTTTGATGACTGGTTCCAGTGGGCAGTAGACCACGACATACACCAAGATGTTGTTGGTTACTTGACATTTAGCAAGAAGGACTTGTATGACTTTGATCCAAAGAGCCCAAGTCGTTCGTTTGCTACACCTCGTTCTTGGTCATTTGTTTCCGAGCTTATCGAAGACGATGATGATGAGAACACCACTACCGATTTGGTAAGTGGTTCTGTCGGCGAAGGACTTGCCGTTAAGTTTATGGCGCATCGTAAGGTTGCTTCAAAACTTCCTGACCCTACTGACATACTTGAAGGTAAGGTTAAGGATTGTGAAACTAAAGAAATCAGTGCCATGTATTCCTTGACTGTTTCACTTTGCTATGAACTTAAAGACGCCTGCGATAAAAACGATAAGAAGTTTGACAACAAAGTAAATAACTTTTTACGTTTTGCAATGGATAACTTTGATACTGAATTAGTTGTTATGGGTATCAAACTAGCTCTAACACAATATTCACTTCCAATAGACCCAGATGAAGTAGAATGTTTTGATGAGTTCCATGAGCGTTTTGGTAAGTATATCCAAGCCGCACAGAGTGCCTAATAGGCACGGTAGTATTGGGCAAGGCATGCATAAGACCTTGCCCAATATTTTACCAAAACTATTGACAAATGGTATTAAATACTGTATACTATAAGTATAAAATGGCACACAAGGAGTACACAATATGGGCATAGATATAAAAGGTTTTCAACCTAATCCAGATATTACACCAGAAGAACTTGCAGAAATGCGAGTAGACGTAGCTGATAGAATTATCGTTGCTCGTGTTGGTTTACTACTTAGACATCCTTTCTTTGGTAATATGGCTACTAGGCTTATTGTTAAAAACTGTGATGATTGGTGTCCTACTGCCGCTACAGACGGTAAACATTTATATTATAACACACAATTCTTTAATGCTATGAGCAATAAGGAAATAGAATTTGTAATCGCACACGAAATTTTGCATTGTGTATTTGATCATATTACACGTAGAGAAGATCGTATTCCAGTACTACACAATATCGCATGTGATTACATCGTAAACAATACACTAGTACGTGACCGTATTGGTGAGATGGTTAAGATCGTACAATGCTATCAAGACTTTAAATATGATGGTTGGATGAGTGAAGCAGTATACGACGACTTATTTGAAAAAGCAGAACAACAAGGACAAGAGTATTTAGAATCACTTGGCGATTTACTTGATGAACATATTGATTGGGAGAAAGATCCTAAAGGTGGAGATCAAGGTAAGGGTAAAGGAGAAGGTGCAGAAGGCGAAGGCCGACCTACATATACTAAAGATGAACTTAAAAAAATACGTGATGAAATAAAAGAGAACATGATAAGTTCTGCACAAGCCGCAGGTGCTGGTAACACTCCTGCAGAAGTGCAACGTATTATTAAAGAACTTACAGAACCTAAAATGAACTGGCGTGAACTGTTACGTCAGCAAATACAATCTACAATACGTAACGATTATACATTTAGTCGTCCTTCACGTAAAGGATGGCATACTGGTGCAATACTTCCAGGTATGAACTTTATGGATACCATTGATGTTGCTATTGGACTTGACATGAGTGGTTCAATAGGTGATCATCAAGCAAAAGATTTCTTAGGTGAAATTAAAGGCATCATGGAAGAATACAAAGATTATAATATTAAACTTTGGACTTTTGATACAGATGTTTACAATGAACAAGACTTTAGTTCAGATGGCGGTGATGACTTGCTTGATTACGATATACAAGGTGGCGGTGGTACTGACTTTGATGCTAACTGGAAATACATGAAAGAACACGGCATTGAGCCTAAGAAGTTTATTATGTTTACAGATGGTTATCCGTTTGGTAGCTGGGGTGATGCAGACTACTGTGAAACTGTATTCATTATACACGGTCATCATGATAAGAATACTAAAGCACCATTTGGTGTAACTGCCCACTATGAGGAGGCACGTTGATCGTTAAAAATAAGGTTACAGCTCAAGACTTTTTTGAGATAAGAAGGCTATCTTATGAGCCTTCACATCTTGCTACAATAGACTTACCACATACCTATAACATTGAAACTGCTATTTCTAAATGGATTAATTCTAATCTAAAAAAGAGATACTTTCTAAAAAAGGTAGTAGGATTAACTAAAGAGAATAAAATTGAAACTGTTCTTAGAGCAGGATTTGAGGATCCAAAAGAACTTTCATATTTCGTTTTAGCATGTCCACTTTTAAAGTACAAATAAATATTAAGTGCATATATAATACATACAAGGAGTAAATAATATGTCTGAAGAAACAAAAACAGCAGAAGCTCAAGCGGCACCCGCAGGTGAAGCACCACAAGCAGGTGTGTCAACAGCACCAGTTGAACTTACTGTACAAGATCTTGGAGTACTAAGATCAATCATTGATGTCGCATCACAAAGAGGCGCATTTAAAGCTAACGAAATGGAAGCAGTTGGAAAAACATTTAATAAATTAGATGCATTCCTACAAACAGTTCAAAAAGCCGAAGACGAAGCGAAAGCAGGCAAAGAAGGAACTGCTCCAGCGGAAGCACCTAAAGGAGACGCATAATGGCCGAAATTAAACACGTAGGCAGACTTAAGACAAACAATCGTAAAGTTGTAGTAGCATACAGAGTTATTCCAGGAGAAAATCCTCCTGCAAATGCTTTAGTAATTGATACTGCTACACTTAGAGATGAAGATCACGATGTCTTAATTAAGACAGTTGAAAGTAACTCATCTCAAACAGCATTTGAGTTTGCAGAAGTAATGGCAAGAACACAATTAAGTGACGGTGCTAATATGTTAGCAAGATTTCACAGCACAGGTAAATTACAATCATTACCTATGAGTGAAATTGAAATGACACCAAACACTGCAACTGTAATTGGTCTAGATGAACTTAACAAGATTATTGCAGATCAAAGGGGTGTTACTATTGCTGACTTGGCAATGAAAGATCCTAACGAACTTCCAGAAGGTACAACAATTACTGAAGCTGGTAGCGTTAACGAAATGCCAAAAACAGCAAATTCAGCAGTGGTAGCTGAGTCACAAACTGCTAAGTTACAGGCACCTAATGATGGTGTACTAACTGATGCAGACCTAGCCGCAAAATATCGTTCAGATGCGGATAGATTATATAAAGAAGCAAAGGCGCTTAGAGCACAAGCAGAAGAGCTTGTTCCTACTACAAAGAAGACCAAAAGTGCCAAAGCCGCTACCTGATGATGTAATCAAACATTGGCCCGAAGTTTTTAGAGATATAGATATACAGACTATACCTATTGACTACCTGCATTCAATACGCATTGAATTTAAAGAAGGTAAAATTTGGGAGATTGATTGTAATGCTAAACGTAGTACAGGCGCAAATTTAGACGATACTATCGCCGATTTGTTTAACGAATACGGCGATGAAATTGTGCATGTTGACTTTAGATTAAATACAACAAAGGTAAAACGCGATGTTCAAAAGCAAACTAGAGCATTTTTAAAGAATCCTACTAAAAAGAAAAAGTAGAGATATCGTAGTTTTGATATAAATACATGTAACAATGAATTAGGAGCATTACATGGGTACTTTACGAATCAAACGAGGCACTAAAACAGCACTACAAACCAGTCCAGGTTATGTACCAGCTGAAGGTGAACTTGTTTACACAACAGACAGCAAAGAAGTATTTGTTGGAGACGGAGCCACAACAGGTGGTACTCCAGTATCTGTATCAACACAGAATTTAGAAGATTTAGGTAACGTACAAGCGTTAGCCGCACAGAACGATCAAATCCTTGTATACAACGGCACACAATGGGCCGCAACTGACAATCCACAAATTGATATACGTGGTAACATTTATGGTGATGACTCAACGCTCCTAGTTGATGCTATAAACGGAAAAATTGTAGGACCAGTAGTATCTAGTTCAGTAACAGCAACTAACGTAGTTGGTAACTTAACAGGAGATGTAACTGGGTCTGTAACAGGTAACGTAGTTGGTAATACAACAGGTACACACTTTGGTTCAGTTGTAGGTGATATGGTAGGCTCTGTTTTTGCAGACGATTCAACTGTATTGATTGATAGTAATAACAGCAAAATTACAGGTAACGTAGATACAGATAAAGTAACTGTAGGTACAAGCGGACTGTTTGTTAACGGAACAGGCAATATTGGTACAACAGCAAGACTTGAATTTGGCTTTGACACTCAGGGAGTAGGTGCACCTCCAGGATCAGATCCTGCAAGCACATTAGTTACTAGAGTCGACGGACAACAAAAATTTGTTATGCAAACTCGTGTTAATAATACTTACATGAGTCATAATGATACTGGATTGACTGGCGTATCACTTTATAATTCTCATCAGGTATTTGGTGGATTAAAAGTAAAAATTGAACCTGCAAACTCAGACTTTTCTGAGCCAACTGAAGCATTAGAAGTTTTAGGTAATGCTAAAGCAACTGGCTTTGTACAATTTGGTTCATTAACAACTACACAACGTGATGCACTTACAGCCGCAAATGGTATGGTTATCTATAATACTTCAGATAATAAATTCCAAGGCTATGAAAACGGTTCTTGGGCTAACCTTATTTAATAACTCCCCAATGCAATAAAGATAAGTATTAGTATGCAAATACTATATATTATTCTATTCTCTTATCTAGCCTATATGCTAATTGTCACTATTGGCATTACGTATGGATATCACAGATATTTTTCTCACAATGAATTTTCTGCAAAGCCTTGGCAAGAAATAGTAATGCTATACTGCGGATTGCTTTGTGGTAACAGAAGTCCGCTAGGTTGGGTAGGTGTACATCGTATGCACCATGTATATGCAGATACACCAAAAGATCCGCATAGTGCAAAATATCAACCTTGGTATTCAATATTGTTTAGTCTATGGAGAGTAGAAAGAATACCACGTAAATTCTTAAAGGATATAATTACAAATCCTAGAGTAGTTTTCTTTCATAAACATAGAAATTTAATTTACATTACAAACGCAATACTACTAACACTGGTATTTGGATTCAACGCACTTGTAGTATTAGCAATAATTTACGCACTAGCCTACTTCGGCTTTGGCGCATTGAACTTTTGGGGGCATGACAGTAAAGGACCGATTAATAATATTTGGGTAAATTTAATCGCACCGTTCGAAGGAAACCATAAAGATCATCATGAAATGGCGTTTAGAAGAGATTGAACCTCACATAGAGGACATTAAAGAACTGTTTGAAAAAACACAAGGACACAAACATGCAGATAACTATAGCAAGTGGCCTTTGTTTGAACATACAAAGTTTGCCCGCATGGGTTGGGATCCTCATTTAATTTATTATAGTGCTGGTATTGCAAGACCAGAATACAACGGCGGCATTAGAATTATGAGCCGTCATACTCGTGATCGAAATTATGATTGGGGTACAATGAAAGATGATCTGCAAAGAGGAAATGCTACATTAGGTTTTAGTACAAAGATGGCACTTGATATGGGCTATAAAGATATATGGGTAAGCAGGGAAGAAAATCCTAAACTGCTTGAATGGTTTCAAGAACATAGTTTTTATAATTGGAAAATTACCCAAGAAGAAATTCCTTTAGGAGGACTGCAATGGGTCTTACGATTGGCATAACTGGTCATACAAGCGGCTTTGGCAAACATATTGCTAATGAGTGCAAAGAGCTAGGACACAGTATTAAAGGTTATAGTAGAGCAACAGGATATGACTTAAATTTTGATGTGGAGAAAATATTTGAAGATAAGCTGGATTGTATGATAAATTGTGCAGATATTGGAAATGCTCAAGTTAATATTAGTATAAGAGCGTATCGTAACAAAATTAAATGTATAAACATTGGTAGTAAAATCACAGAAGCAAAAGTTACAGATCATTGGGACATTATAAAAAAGGACAATAAAATTACACTAGAACATATGAGTAAAAAATTTAAGCAACCTTATCTTACATGGGGATTTACAAAAGAAAATCCTATATTAGACAATAACCCAGAATTAGAAACAGATATAACTATACAAGATGCAGTAAAGGAGGTAACAAATGAGTTGGGAAATATTTAGTGCATTAATCAGTAACGGTGACTTTGTTAAATTAACAACTTCAGTTAGTACAAAACAAATACTAACCAGTATAGAACAATATAATACAGAATGGGTTCAATATAATCCTAATAAACCTCATATTCCAAGATATTCTTTAGCAGTTACATCGTTAGACGGAAAATTTAATCAAAGTAAAGGCAGTTTAAGAAAATCTGACCAACAGAAGGAAGAGGCTTTAAAGTCGAAGGTGACACTATATAGCGAATTAGATTTTAAAATTCCTACACCTTTATATAATTCAAGTCAGGAATTACAAAGAATATTAACTCCTTGGAAGAACTTTTTAGGAAGAACACAGTTTATTAAAATTCCACCTGGTGGATACTTTCCTCCTCATGTTGATGAAGCAATGAGCCGGTCTCCCGAAACGTTTAGATTAGTTGTACCTATAAAAAATGTAAACCCTCCAAATTTTTATTGGATGCATGGCGACTATAAAAATCACAATGTACTTAATTGGATAGAAGGTGGAATTTATTTCTTAAATACTTTAAAAACGCACTCGTTATTTAATCCGGGCTCTAGCGACAGTATATGGCTTGTAATGAATATAGAGATGTGTATGGATGCAATAATAGAAATGAAAAGACAAATATATACATGATTCCGTTTTATGAAACAACAGATCTTATTTCTTCAGAAGATGTAAATTTTTTAGAAAATTTATGTAAGAGTCCTGAAGCAAATTTTCTTGGTTACGATACCATAAGCGGTAAAAAAGATGGTAACTTGTGTTGGGACCTAGATTTACCTTATTTTAAAAGATTTAACTATAATTGTTATACAATGTTTGTACATCAACCTGCAAATGCAAAGGTAGTTGCACATGTAGATAATACTAAATGGAAGAGGAACACTGTATTAATTGTTCCATTGTTTTGGCATAAAGATTATGCACCTTGCCATTTTATAGACGGTCCAACTGTTACACATGAAAAACCTATATTGTTTAACACACAGTTACCTCACTATATTAATAATAATGAATACCCTAGATATAATTTTCAAATTTGCTTTGAGCAACCGATAGAGGAGTTAGTAGAATGTTTGATCAACATATGAAAGAAGCATTTGTTCTTTGTGACACTGTAAACAACACTAAAGAACTTACAAAGTTATTTTATGATATGACTGAAGAAATTTGGCCAGATCTTAATTTTGGTGATCAAACTTATCTTAATGTGTATATGCGTCGGTCAGAAAAACTTATGGATAAACGTGACATATACAACGGACTTAGAGGATTTGATATGAAGGATGAAGAGAACTGGTTAGATTATGTGGATGAATATCACTATGATTCAGGAGTTTTGTATTATGTTAAACTAAGACATGAAAATGCTAGAATAGAACCGGATCAGCATTTAAACATTTATTGTTTTGTTCATAAAGACTTTAAAGAATTAGGAAAAAAACATTGTAATGAAATCGACGCAGTTATTCCTAATTTGCGTAGCAATTTTTGGTTTAGCTATATGGAACACGATTGCAGATTTATTTGGCACACTGACGGTGATACAGGATTTAGATATCATCATGTTTTATTAAATGACGGTGAAGGAATTACAAGTAGCATAGAAACTGCTGACGGTCCTGTATTTTGTAAGCCTGGAGAGTCTTTTATTTTGAATACAAGCAAAGCTCATGCTGTAGTTCCTTGTCGTAGTGTAAGACTGCATGCCGTGGCTAGTATAAATGGTCCTCATAGTGTAGGGAAACAACATAACAATCAATGGATTGAGGATACTAACACAACTTGGAAAGAATGGGCGGAAGAAAATGGTTATAGTAGTTGACGATATTTTTGAAGAGGATTATCTACAAGAACTAGATGAACTTTGCAAAGGAGAACTGTTACAACTAGACAGTGAAACAGGGTCACATGTAGGCGAATATACAGAATACGAATGGCAAATGATAAAAAATAACATTAGAACTAGTCCCCATAGACTAATGTTGTTGAGCGAAATAGGCGAACACATTGGCACAAGTATACCTACACAGGATCTAGAACCTATGCAACTGTTTGCCAAAAAGTTTACCCCTAGCAGTCACATAGGCAAGCACAAAGAAGATCCAGAAGTTTATGGAGACTGGGTATGGATGCTTTATCTTACAGATGAGACTGATGGCGAATTATGTACAGAAGATATGCGTATACTTCCAAAGCGTAATAGGCTTGTAATAATGCGTACAGGATTTGATCACTGGGTCGAACCATGTAGTGGCCAAAGACTTAATCTTAGTGGTTGGCCATTTATAACATCTGAAGTTAGGAACCGTTGGAAAGATGACTAATATCGTCTGTCCCATCTAAACTAAACATTAAAGCAATACGTGGCTTGCTACTCATGTTAACAACTGCATGTGGATATCCTATATTTAGAAAGTAAGCATTTCCATTTTCTAAATTATATGCTTCTAATTTGCCATCTCTTTTAAATAAATTTATAACTTGGTTATCTCCGTAGATAGGTACAATACAACGTACTGCATAACTTACATCATAGTCTACATGAAATGGTATGTTTTTACCTGGTGCAAGTTTTGTAATTCTTATACGGCTTGCAGGTGCTTTAAGTTGTGTAATAACTTGCTCAAAGTAACTACCAGGATAATCGTCAGTAGGAACATTATAAAGGTGTTCTTCTCGGCGTCTTAGACGCTCCTTAATGCTGGCTGTGTGCGGTAAAATCTCACTAGGTGTAGTAAGGTTTATCTGTTCAAAGTTGTCGTATACATTCTTAACTAAATCTTCATGATTCATACACAGCATAGGATTTGCTGTGCGTACATCAACAAATTTTTCTGCTAATTTATCACAGTCGTTTTGTAATTTTTTTAAGTCGATATTTAAATTATAGTTGTATATACTAGGTAAATGCTTTTTATTCATAATCAAAACTTTCCAAATCAACACGATAATAGTGTTCTATAACGTTTTTTGCTTCTGGTGTGAGTACCTCATTAATATTTATTTTGAACTTAGACACATTTTGTCGTTCTTGGATTTGCATATCTTCGTATCTTATAATTTCATCTACTGCAATTTTATGATTAATTGTTATATAATCCATCATAGGAATACTAGGTTTAAATTCTCCTAAAAAGAAATCTGCTGTTGTAGTTGTATATTCTTCAAATTGTTTACGCCAATTAGGCCATGGCTTGTCAAAATAAACATACAAATATTCTAAAAATCCAACATCAATTCCGTATTGTTTAGAATACTTCCACCAACTAACTGCACGTTCATATGGATTTCTTATTACTGTAAAACTAGGTAATTTAGGAAGTGTTGGATCACATATAGGTGCATGTGGTTTAATATTTACTTTGCCCATTGTAGACGTCATACTTATTCCGCCTGTCTTAGGAATATGTATAAAGATTTTTTCTTTATTCCATGCGGTCATGCAATAATCCCTTTGCTCTTACTGCTTCAACTATACCTTGCCAACTATTGTATGGCCAAAATATAAAACATGCACTAGAGCGTGGTTCATTTACATCTTCACTTATTATAGTATGATGTGCAGACGTATTAAACAATGTTGCTTTGTCAGTTAGTTTAAATTTATCTACTTGTTGAAGTGTTGATCTATCTTGCCCCATGGTTTCGTTTGTAATATAATTATTAACATTATCAGGAAATAGATCTCCGTTGTTACTAAATGCCCAAGGCCATAATTTCCTAAGGTCAGGATCTATATACCATACTGTGGTATCACCAACTGGTTTACTTAACAAAATATTTACATTGCCAGGATGTTGTACATCCATAGGTATGTCTTTATGAAATCCTTGTTCATTGGAATCAACGTGGGGCAAATATTTTTGTTCTGGATACATGTTAAGAAAACGTATGCCATCTACAAAACCGTTATTAAATTTTTCTTTGAAACTTACAACAGCATCACAACCTTGTTGTTTTACTGTTTCGTCTGATACGTAAAAGCACATATCATCGTAGCCTGCATACTTGTATTTAGGATTATTTAGATGTTGTAGTTCTTCACGTACTTGTGTGATGTCTATGTTAAGTTCATATGCACACGAGAACATAATCATTTCCTATTTTTTCTGCTTTATATCTTTTGTCTACATAATCATAAAATTCTTGTTGATGATTATATGCACCCATAAGTATGTTAGCATGATGATTGCCGTACTTGCACCAATAATTAAATTGTTTTACGTTTTCTTCTAACAACGGTGATACATCAAATATTGCTAGATCAAATCCAATTTTCCAATCATACTTAAAAGGACTAGTATCTAATATAATACTTACATTGTTACAGTCTTCAAATGTTTTTGCTAGTAGATTAAAATCAAAATAGTCGTGATACTCTTCTGGAAAATGTCTCTTAACACTACGCTTCCAATCTTGTTCTTTAAGGTCCTTATCAAGCCCTTCACTTTTATCTTCTCTTGCTTGACCAATACTATATTCGCCTCTGTCAGTATTGGGCATGTGATTAAGTTTATGATCGTGATAACTTTGCACAGCAAAGAAATGACTATCAGGGAGCATCTTACTTAACTTGTATGTGATGCCACCATAATAAGTTCCGATCTCTACACACGTTTTTGGTTGTAGTCGTTTGGCTACTTGTTGGTGTACACTAATATTTGCGCCATCATGCATTGAATACATCTTGTTTCCTTATAACTTTATCACTATACTTACTTACGCTTTTTTCTATTAGATCCCAATGCTTCCTGGCATTAACTTTACCAAGTATAAATCCTATTAGTCTATCTTCAGTATCTTCTTCAACTCCATGTGCTTGGTCTTGGTTGCGTATTAAGAACGCATCTGTTTCTTCAGGCACAATACATCTATGCTTTTGTTGCCAAGACATGTCCTTTGTATAATCATAGTCTTTGCACATATACATTTTATCCTTGCTACCTGCAACAACAAAACGATAACCAATAGGTTCATGCGCCATATTATATTCCAATGTTTCAGGCATAATAGCAAGATGATGTTTATGTGTTGGTTTAACAGCATTACCGTCTATGTGTGGAGGTATTGAATGTTTAGCTCTTGCAATACGAATATAGTAAAAATCATCACAAGGAATATAAGTTTCGATCCATTCTATAAGCTCAGGATAATTTTCTTTTGCTTTATCTGTCCACTGTTGCGGATTACCTAAAGGATTATTATTTTCCTTTTCACCTAATAATGTTTCTTCATCCCACCAAATATAAAAATCAGGTGCATTGAACCTATCTAATATTTTTTGTTTATTCGGAATAGGTGGAATTGCTAATGGTGTAAAAATTATATCTTTCATTTTATATATGCAAATGCACTCCCTAATTCTTTATCATCATTATTGATATTAAACTTGATTCCTAGTTCTTTACATATCTGTTTTTGATTTTGCTTGAAATAAAGTAATTCTTTTCCTCTGCCTAACTGTTTATGTAAAAAACTATAATCATATCCTTCTAGATGCAATTCGTCCTCAGGTTTAAATATTCTATGTAATGCCATACGTACTTCTTCAACACAACAACTAACATAAGGCATGCTGTCTAAGTTATTAAAAAAAGTTTTCATTGTTTCTTTTGTGACTGATTTATCAATGCCAAAATTATAGAATGTGTTAAAGTACCACCAAGTAAGATATATTTTTGTGATTTCTTCTAAATCATAACTATTACATTGATATATCATTTCAAACTGTTCTTTATTAGGCAAAATTATTTTTTTAGTTTTTATTCCGTATTCTTCTTTATATTCATTTGTTGCCATAGGTGTATTAGGTAAAACATATAAAGGATAACTTCTTGCAAAATCAATACCTAGTTCTGGATGTTTGAATAATGTATCTGCCCAACTGTCTGCTGTTTCTCCTGGCAAGCCTATAATAAGTTCTGAATTTACTTTGATATCTCTTAGTTGATCCATTATACGCAATAGTTTGTCTGTACTAATATTCTTACGTTGAATTGTATCTAGTACATCTGGCGATAATGTTTGCAAACTAATTTTTACATTACGCATTTTGTCATTAAAATTATCCATTGTGAGATTCATGATCTCAGGCAAGTATGGAGATCCATTTTTTGCAAAGCCAGCAAAAGTAAGCATCATATCGTCACGCTTTTTATTATCAACAATGTGTTGTACAAAATCTACATCTCTAGGAAATATGCCATAGTTTGCATCTAGTATTTCTAAACGCTTTACATTGTCAAAGCTCAGTACATGCTCTATAGTTTCTTTTACTGCGGCATCTTTTAGTTTTGTAATTTTACTGCGACTTACTCCGCCCCAATCACAAAATGCACAATGATATGGACATCCTCTGTTGGTTTCAAATGCTACTGCAATATCATCTTCACGTTTTAGTAAGTCATCAAATATTCCATCTGTATAAGGAGTTGGTATAGCATACTCACTACTGCTAGTAGGATCTAAAAACTTTTCCCATTGTAACTCGCCTGGACCGGTCATATAATGATCTACATAAGGACGTTTAAATTCTTGTAAATTTTGTTCTGGTACATTAGGACCGCCGTATACAATTACACCTTTAGGATTATATTTTTTAAATAACTGAGAAATTTCATCGTTTGCATTTTGATTCCATACATAACATGTAAGTCCGAGTATGTCTGCTTGTTTTAATTTTGCATGTGTATCTTCATTATCCCATTTGCTTTTATACAAAGGTTCTAAAAAAGTTGTGTCTTTTGCTATAGTAGGATTTTTCATACAATGAGAGATGAGGCATCCTACAGGGTATGGTACCCAATCGTGATATACACTTGAGATAGTTCCTAGTAACACGGTGCGAGGCATAACCTATTTACATCTCCTCTTTTAAATTTATCGTATGCAGGATTGTTTGTTGTTGCAAGCCACACACTATCACTTGGTGTGAATCCGTATGTATTACAAATATCTATTTGCTTGTCTTTTAAAGTATTCCATACATAGTCAATATCAAATTTGTTTATGATTGTTTCTGCAACACTATTTGCATAATAGTTATAGTACTTAGCACTATTGGTAATAGCATCTAATCTTGTATCTAGATTGCGAGTAAAAATCCAACCTGTGCGAACATTACGTACACCAAAAGGTTTACTTAAACTATAAAACACATACTCTACATTTTTTGGTATATCTATTTTATGTATATCTGTGCTTCCTAAATATGCAAGGTCAACTGCTGTAGGTGTGTCTCTGGGTATGTCTATAAAGTTTCCGTCAATAGCACTAGGCACACTAATATAATGAATACGTTTTACTCCTGCTTTTGGATGTATCCATTGATAGTCTCCACGTTCCATTGTTACAGCTCTACGCTCTTTATCGTACCACCAATCTAGCCCTTGTGTAATACCGTTCATAGGATACACATGGAAATTCGATAGATCTACAACTGGTTTAAGCCAATCAACTATACTTGTAGAGTACGGATATATACCGTCTAAATCGCATTTTAAGCCCGATACAGCGTGGGTTACATCCGCAAGTACGTTAGTTCGTACCGCAGTACTAAGAGCCATTATTTCACTGCAAATTTTCGTGACCACTTGCTACTCTCCAAAGTATACGTTGACCCATTTGTTCAAAATGCCATCTTTTATGAATAGTAACAATTTGTTCAGCTATATTGAGATCGCCGTTTTTCCAATGATGGTGATACATATATTTTTCGTTCAATATATGATTTTGTAGATATGAAATAAGTTCTTCGCTTTCTTTTTTATCCCATCCTACAACTTCAAATATTTGATAAAAAGGAAAAAAGATTCCTTTATGTTCGCCAAAATTTTGAATAAGTTTTACAGGATTATCTCTCTGTATATGGTCTTTAAATAATGGAGTATCGCTATATCTACCTGCTTGATAACCACAATAAACATGAACATTTTCAAGAGTCTCTTTTATGTCAGCAGGTAAGTCTTCGTATGACCATGCATTATTCAACCAACTTGTGCGACTTCCAACGGTGCCAGTTACTGCATATAACCAAATTAAATGTTTTCTTTTAGGATTACTAGGTTGATTAGCATGCCAATCTAAATCATGCTTGTGACTAAACAGACTAGGCTTACCTGTCAAATCGTCGCCGCCTACTCTAAGTATGCCTTCACCTGCCCACACATCACCGCCACCGCCGTGAGCCCTTTGGGCGTCTTTAGGATCTTGCTTCTGCACACTACCTACTACTTCACTAATACGCAATAGGTCTGCTTCGTCTAAATCTTGATTATGAAAATTTAGAACAAGGTATTTGTATATGTCTTTAAAAACTTCTTGTAATTCATCTTTGGGCATGCCTTTTAGTTTGATATCGTAGTCGGCACACCATCCATCACATAATAATTTCATGGAGCTCTTTCTAAATTTGTTATAAGTGTCATAACATTTTTCCAAGTCTTTGGAATATTTACAATTAAATGAATACTACTATGTTGCCAAGAATGTGTTCTATGAGTTTTACGTGTATCAATATAATAAAATCTTCCAGGCTCAATATCAACTTTCTGACCACACATTTCCCATTCAAAGTTGCGAGTGTTACCAAAGAAAGCGGCAATCCTAAAACAGTCTCTAACCAGCCAAGGATCATCTTTATGAGGTACAAAAAAAGATCCCTTGTTCATTTTAATTAAAACAGTTCTGCCAAGAGGACCAAACATATCTAATACAGGGTGCAAGCATGTTAAATTATTATAAAGTTCTGTTGGATATTTAAAGTCCTTATCGTACAAATATTTCCCTGAACGTTTTATTGCTTCAGGCATGCTTAGACTATCTGTATAGGTATCACCGTTGAGACCTGAAAGCAACATTCCTTCTCTATCATTCATAATACCTTCTTTACGCAAATAAGGTATCCATTTATTATTGTAAGGTTCAATTTGAGAACTGAACTCTTTTTCTTTAACTTTTTGTTTTAATGGTTCCCAAAAATCTAAAGCAGATAACTGTAGTTCACATTTTAAATCTTCTTGCGTAGGTTCAAACCAGTCTGGTTCATTAGCCCATCTTTTTGCAGGACTTATATAACCTTCAATAGGCGAATTATCTATAATATTTAAAGAGTTACCATTTTTGTCGTGAGTCTTATAGTCTACCATAAAAATACTTATCTATATCTATGGTAGGTAGGTAAAGATACTGAGTGCTAGTTTTTTAGTAACTCCTATAGCATTAAAATTACTACTACTATGTAATCTTGTGCTGTCAAAAATTATTGCACTATTAATTTTCCAAGGAAAATAACTATGGATTGATAATCCTTCTAGCCAGTTATCTTGTAAATGTGTAAGATATTTTTTCTTTACATCATAAGGTATACCCTTATTATTAATGTAACTAACATCTTTGTATTCTAGTAAAGGCAGATTGGTTGCAATTTTTTTTGGGGCAGGGCCACCATTGTAAAATTTTTTGCCGCCATGATAATAATACTGATCAAACATCATTAGTTTTATATCAGTATCTTTTGCTGTTCCCCATAATTCTAAAGGAATAGTTAATGCTTTATAAGGCTTTGCATTTCCTTTAACATCGTCGTCATTATGTATTACATGTGCCCAAGGAGTACTGAATATCAATGCTGATTCTAAACGTACATCTTCACCTATAGTTTCTTGTACTCTATTAAATATTTGTTTAAATACAGGTAATGATAGGTCAGGACGTACTATTGTAGGTCCTGTTGCTTTTATTTCTTTATCTGTATTATCATAAAATTTAATAAGTTCTTGGTTTTCAACTCTGCTGATAAAATTATAAAGTTGAAAGGGATCAGAATTATTTTCTTCTATACTTTTAACATGTTCAAGTGTTCTCATACTTCCACCATAATGTTGCTTGGCTTTCTTTGGCGATCGTAATGATCTGGAATATTTGTTGTTTGTGGTAAATTTTTTGGTTGCTGTCCTTGTAGGATACCGTCTTTGTAAACTTCTTGGTTTAGTATTCCGTCCTCTCCTTCATAATCTTCTGCATAACCTATACCTACTACCATTACTGCTTTCGAGGGTATTCCTAACTTTTCTGATACTAATTTTTCATCGTGGCATTTACCAAAGCAAGTTCTAAGCCCTTGTTCTTCAGCGGCTAACATTGCAAAACTTGCACTAACAGTTGCGTCAGTATTAATTTTATCGGCAGAGTTTTTTAAAAAGTCTTTTATATAATCTGCAGATATATGATTTTCTACAGATTTAGGAGGATATCCCACATATATTAGCACCAGCGGCGCTTTATATTGGCCATTAAATCTTTTATTATTGCTATCCTTTCCTTCTGGAATGGCACGTTGTCCATTTACACACCAGGTGTTTTCCCAGAATAACCACTCTTTTATTTCTTGTGCTTTGTCACTAGTACCTAACACAAAAATCTTGTAAGGATATATTCCTTGTTTACTAGGAGCATGTGTTGCACATTCTAAAATGTAATCAATCTTATCTTGCTCAATTTCTATGTCAAGAAATGTTCTAGCACTATACCTATTTTTAATAATATTTTTTAACATACTAATATTTATTTGATATAACTAAGGTCCAAATTAACCGGTGTAAGAGGATCATCTCTTCCCCTAAATCTATTACTTAACACCATTCTAATTTCAATACCTAATCTGTCTGCTATCTCTTTAATTTCTTCAATTTGATGTTCATTAGCACTTGTAGGAATAACTTGCCACAAAACTTTAATACCTGCATTATGGCAGTCAATCATAGCATTCCATATTTCGTCAAAGTTTTGTCCTATCCTATGTTTATTACTAGTGTCCTTTAACCCGTCGATTCCAAATGTAATGATAGGTATAGTTCCAGTGTTTTTAATTTTAATAAATTTATCTATTGTTGTTTTCCACCAATTACTGCCTCGTCCTGTAGCCGCAACACTCATATTATATTTTTTAATATTCGAATCTGCAACTAAATCTAAGAACTCATGATATTGTTTGTAAAATGTAGGATCTCCATAACGACCGCAATCATCTATTCTTTCAATATATGGAGTGGTTAAAACATCTTCGAGTATTTCTAATGTCAAATCGGATTTATAATACTTACCTGTTCCTGCTTCTACTGTCCTTTGACAATAAGGACATTTTAAACTACATCTACTTGTAGTTTCTAATTGAACTTTTTTATAGTCTACAATTTTATTTTTAGTATATTCAAAAATCTCTTGGCTTTCTGATAGTGTTTCTATATATCCTTGTTTGTCTGTTTTTGATGGATTTATTTTTGGCACTGTAGTATTTCCAGTTTCCGCTTTTCCAGTTTTGCTAACTGTAAACTCGCTACATTTAATTGAACACTTTAATGGCGTGTCTTTGTAAATAGTTTCTAACATGGTATTCCATTCGGGGCTGTCTACAATGTCCATAAATTTATTGTTGTATAAATTAAAGTCTTCTCGCCAAAAAGGATTTATTTTAGATAGTCCGTCTACAAACTCTAGTTCCTTTTCATATGGTATCCAACAACAGGGTAAAACATGTCCTGTATATGTAATTTGAGGTGCTCTTCCGATCATACATTTAGGAAATATCATAAAATCACTACCTTTTTAATTTTAGATTTTAACAATGCATTTTCATAAACACTGTCATTTTCACTTTTGAATAAAGTTCCCATAGGAATATATCCAAAAGAATTTTTAACATCTAAAGGATCAAAGCCACCTTGTTGCATCCATTGTTTGCAACGTTCGATCCGTTTAAATTGTGTGTCATAATCAATAGCATGTAAAACAAAAAAGAAACTAGGACTAAATTGTCTTAGAGGCACAGCATCTTTGGGCTCGCGTTCACTCTTATAAGTTTTAATAAAGTCTTCTCCTATTGCATTATAATTTAAATACATTATACTAGGATGTACAATAGGATCAAATAAATTATAATCTAAATCTTGAAAATCTTCTTTACGAGCATTAGGCACGCCTGTTTCAGGATTAACAATTCTAAATCTAACTCTTGGAGTTATTCTTTTTTGAAAATTTAAATTACTTCCAGCTCTGCTTTCTGCTTGATGAATAAAATCGTTTAGTAAGTCTCTTGCTTTTATAGCATCATTTTCATTTAACAATCCGTTAAGCCATTCGGGCTGTTGTGCTATTTCTTCATAGATATAGTGTACTTCGCTTAATTCTTGTAATGTGTATTCTGCTTTATTAACATAATGATCTGGAATTGTGTTTGCACGATGTTCATTACATTTGTCAATAATTTTATTAAGGCGTTTAAATTCGTCAGCAGGACCTAATCCTTGTAATGTAAGCTCATAGTTATGTAATTTAGGAACATTAACAATATGTTCTTGTAACATGCTTACCCATTTTTTTACAAATGAATTGTTATGCATGTGCCAGTCAAAAACAGTATCGTCCTCAAAAATTATTTGAACTCTCATCTCCACCCTTTCCTATTACTACTTGTTTAACTTTACTTTCTAATTTGTTTCTTGTTTCTTGGTCTTTATACCTAGTACTTTTAATATCAGCTACACAAGTACAGCTATTCTTATTACACTCAATAAAGTCTGTAGGCAAATTCCAAACTTCATCATCGATGTGTCCGATAGGACCTCCTATCCTGCACGTGCCTCTGTAAATATCTCCATTGCTTTTTATGTCAATACTTTCTAAGCCAATGCCACAGAGCCAGCCTTCAAAATTTACTTCTTCTGCTTTGACCATATCGTTAGCCCAAACTTCTTGAGTATTACCGTCTTTGTCGTAAACAATTATATCACTCATATTTTCCAAATCCCCATTTACGTTCTATACACCACCAACATTCACCGCAATGCTTTGTAAAGTCAAAGGTTTTATTTTCGCAACTTCTAGTCATACTAAAAAGTTCCATAATGTCTAATTGCTTATAAATGTTAGCAATATCTTTCTTATCGTAGTTAATCCACGGTGTAATTTTAGTATCAGTATATACTAGTTTATTTCTATCGTGTGTGCGTTCTAAATCTTCTTGTTTTATTCCTGTTTCGATTGGAGGATTAGCAGTTATACCCATATAATGCTTACCAAACATTAAACTATTTTTTGTTTTTTGTACTATAGCACTACTGTTCATGTTGTATTCTTCTGCACTTGGAGAAAACACAGAACATCTATATTCAAAAACACTTCCTGTTTTTTGTGTAATGTAGTTTAGTATTTTGTTAGTATAATCTATCTGATAAGGACGATCATGATGCTCATTGGTCATTGTAATTATTTGGCTTTTAATTAAACCTTGTGATTTTAGTAATCCTAAAATGTATGCTATTAAACTACTATCTGCTCCACCGCTGATTTTTAAGCCTACTTTTTCTAATGTAGGATCATAAGGAAATTGATAATCACCTATCTTAAAAAATTCAATCATCGTATTCCTCTAGCACTACATTTCTATATTCATTATCAGTTAAAAATTTTATTTGATTTTCTGTATAAACAGGCGAATATGGATTCTTACCTTCATGTACAACACTTTTGGGTCTTATGCGTTTCATATGATAAGGAATATTATGAGCTATACAATACTTAACCATTCTTACTGCTTTATCCCAATGCTCCGGTTCCATCATTAGATTAAGACTCATGCTTTTTCCATGTTTGTCACTTACATAATTGCTTATCGCTTTCATTGAAGGGAGAAATTTGTCTTCCTCTACATACTCAAAATGACTGCTAAATTGAATAATGTTGATATAGCTCATAAGTTCTAATAAGTATTCTTTGGTCCTGCTACCATTAGTGTTTAACCCTACTACAAATCTTCCGTCATTGTTTAACCATTTACAAAACTTAAGAAAATTTGGATTAACTGTTGGTTCGCCGCCTGTAAACCATATTCTAATCTTTTTACTTGAAGGAATGTTTGCTTTAAGTTTTTCTGCTATTTCAATTAAATTTTCAAGACTGCGGTGCGGACTTTTAAAATCATGTAAACTGTCAGGACAATAACTACAATCGTAATTACATCGTCTTCCTATGTTCCAATGTACATAAAAAAAATCCTGTGGTCTATTGCTTTGTATAGCAATTACATTTTCTGGTTGTTTAAAAGTCATTTGGGTGTTCTCAGATATTCTAGTTCTTCTTGTGTATAATCTAGTATTTTGTTACCGTTAGCTTTATCAACTAGAGGCTCTATATTGATTCTGTATGATCCGTTACTAGAAGGAAGCAAGTTGATAAAATCTTTACACTCTTGCAATCTTCCCGGTACTAACATATACTTAACAATGCATACTCCTTGTTCTAGTGATAACTGGCTGACTTTATCTGCTAATTTATTTGCTTGATAGAATTCAGTGTGTACACTAATATGCAAGCCGCCGGCATTACAAAGTTTTTTTAATTTATCTATACTAGCTGTTCCATTTGTATTTGTATAAACTCTTCCATTATGAGAAACTACATAATCTACAATTTGCATATACTCTGGATTAATAGTAGGTTCTCCTCCAGTAAACGTTAATTTTAAATTTTCTTGTTTACCTATTTGATCTAATACTTTGTCAAATGCTAATTTAAATTGCTCAAATGTAATATGAGGACTATAATTATCGTGAACTGTAGCAGGACAGTAACTACAATCGTAGTTGCACCTTGGTCCTAAATTCCAATTAATTGCAAATTCTTTGTTAACAGATTCTAGTGCTAAAATTTCTTCGCCACTATACTTTGGAGCATTATAATCAATGTCATTTTTTAGTGTTTTAAAATTTTCAATAGATTTACTTTTGAGTATATTAATATCACTTGCACAATAGCAACTTTTGACAGGACAAATCATAGGTTCTGTTGGCAGTGTAAAATTACTGAATACATTTCCATAAGATCCGCTATTCCTGCACACATTACCAAAAACTTCGCCCTTGTTACTAATCCATAAGAAGTCCATACCTGCACCACAGTACCAACCTTTAAATTTATTATAGGTTGTCTTTGCTTCAGCAAGGTTAGATTGTTTTAATCCGTCTGCGGTTTTTATTAAAATCATTTTAAATCTAAAAATCCTCTAGTTTTAAGTCCTAGCACATGTTCAGGTTTCATATTCCTTTGATCAAGATAAAACTTTACGTCTTTTACAATAAGATCAAAATCAACATTTGATTCTGTATGCATAAGTTGTTTGATACTGTTTTTAATAGTTTCGTCTTTAACTTTTTCAAGTATTAGAAAAATAATTGGCAAAGGAAGATTATACCATTGTAACGGACTGTCTACAGGTTTTAATGTAAAGTCAAATCCATAATTTAAATTTTCATTAACTAAAAATTCTTCTATCTGAGGTAGATATTCAAAATTCAATATATTAACAAGAATAGAAATCTGATAGTCACAGTTATCTGGTTTATTATCCCTTAGAAAAGTTAAATTACGTTTCATCTTTTCCCAATTATGAGGCCAGCGGATGAAATTATAATTCTCTCCTATTGAATCCATACTAATTCTTAATTTAGTATGTTTTGCTTTAGAAAGTCTTTTGATAATTTCATCATTCATTATTGTACCATTAGTAGTAATTTCTAAATTTAAATCGCTACAATAGTTTTCATCTAATACTTTTCCTATAGGTTCCCAGTTTTCAATTAAAAATGGTTCGCCTCCAATAATTTTAAAAGTATGGATTTTATATTTTTTTAGTAAATTAGCACATGTTTTTCCTACTAGTTTAGTATCAGGTTGTTCCAGTGTTCCTTTTTTCCAATGCATAGGCAAGTGCCATGTATATTTTTTTGCAAGTGTCTCAATTAAACTGCTAGAGCCTTGACTGCAAAAAGGACATGCTAAGTTACATTTATTAGACATCACTACATCTAATTTTAAATAATCAAAATCTGGATTTTCTTTTTCTAATTTATTAAGTTTTAATCTTACACTATCGTTGTTAGATTTTTCAGCATTTATACAACTTCCACAAGCAGGATGAAATGTTCCTTTTTTGAAATGTGACTTAAAATGTCTTAAAGTTATATGCTTTTCAATTGATTGTTTTTCTTCTAAAGGAGTGAATGATTTAAATCGGTCTTCGATAAAATCTTTATCTAAATGACAACAAGGTGTAGCACGTACATACGGGTGTCCAGATTTATTTAAAAAATTAACTCGTATTCCTTTTTCTACATATGCACAATGTATTTTATTTTTTCTTTTACTTTTTTTCATGAATATATCCATTACCGGTATGACGAGTTGTAGGCTTGAACTTTTCTGTAGGTTCTAATGGATCAAACTTTCCTTGTCTGCTGTCCCACCTATCACTTAAACGTAATAGTAGATGTATACCATTGTCTTCTGCTAATTTCTTTGCTTCTTCAATCTGATGTTCATTGAAACTAAACGGAATCCATTGCCATATTATTTCTTGATTCATCTTAACACCTAAACACATTGCATCGAAAACTTCTTTCCAATTTGTGTTTACACGATATAAATGTGCAGTATCTTCTAATCCATCTAATCCAAACCACACTGTACTTTTAATTTCTTTTCTTCCGTATGGTTTATTTTCATAACAGTTATAAAACTCTTCCCACCAGGATACTTTTTTGCCAGAGCCATTAGTGTGAAATTCAAATGGGATGTCCGAATCATGTAGAAATCTAACTGCGTCTAAAATTTTAGGATGATATAGCGGATCTCCATAGTTACCACAAAAAGTAACTCTCCTAGGATTTGTAGCATTGACTATTGTCTTCATATGTTCAATTGGCAGATCATCAATTTTATAATGTCCTGTATATTTTGTACGAGGACATTTAGGGCATTGCAATAAACAGCGTTTACTCATCTCTAAATGGAGTGTCATGTCTTGTAGTTCACGTTTCATCTTCATCTCCAAATATCACATATTGCTGTGTAGGGTTTGCTGTTTCTGTAAAAGGTTGATTGCACTTTCTATAACACATTTTGCAAGCAAATTTTTCAGGATTTTCTTTTAACCCTTGAACATAAGCAGAAAGTTCATTTTCTAAAATATGTTCTATAGTATTGGTTTTCAAATTCCAATTTTCATCCATTGAAACTTCTTCCCATTCACTTAACCAACAGCAAGGACGCACTTGGCTATTAGATGTAATATATAATTTTCTTGCATTTTCGCATTTAGGATATATGTTATCGCTCATTATTTTCTTCCAATTAACATAAATCTTGTGTATTTAGACATCTCTTTCTGACCTGTATAATGTAGTTCATTCATCGGTGCCATATCTTTAAACTCGTAAATGTCTTTAACACAGTTGACATGTTCTTTAATTTCATAGTAATTATTACTCTGTAAAATTACCATCTTACCACTAGGTATTTTTGCATACCAATCTGCAAAATTTTTAATATGTTCACAACTAGTATTAATAATAGTATCAGGCATTTCTGTAAGTTGTAAACTACTGCCATCTGCTCTATAAGTTGTATGTGTAGTTGGATATTCCATATTAAGAATATCTAATGTACTTGCTTTAAATTGCCACCCGTCCATTACCCAGGGTCTATTCATATTATCGGCAACAGATGCACAACTACTATCAATATCAAAACTACGTATTTTGTCAAATTTGTCTCTTGCACGTTCAAACATAAAACTTGCAAGTGTACCATACCAGCCTGCACAAACAAATACAGTTCCTAACTTGTCGGGTAAATTTTCAATAAGCCACAGTTTACTTTCTAATTGTCCTAAACTAAAAGCATCTACCATAGCAGTTTCACTTTCAGGAAACATAGTAAGAGTACGCTTCATTTGTGAAACTACTTTATTTTCAGGATAAAGATATTCTAATCCGTTAAGTAGATTAACTGTATTGCTCATTAAATTTTTCCTTTAACCAATCAAAATTATTAATTAACTTAATATCAGACTTGTTAGAAAGCCCAAACTCCCTGCCAGCAATAGCACCTGCAATAGCGTAATCGCCGAAGGGAACATCCCCTCCAACTGTTGTCCATATGTGTAGTCTTTCTTCTGTTTCGTCATTTTTTTGTCCTTTGATCGTTTTACTGCTTAATTTTGTACATTCTCTAAAAGCACTTTTCCAAGTACTAAAAGGATCAGTGTTAAATGCTGTGGTGTTACTTACTTCGTTCATCACCTTAAACTTATCACTAATACTCGTAGTCATGTCATTAGTAGTTGTGTCCATGTTAAGTGTTAGTGTTGTAGGTAACAGTTTTACACCGCCATACCCATACGTTAAATTATTGATAGGATTAGCACTACGGTAAACATGTACAATATCCTTTTCCTTTGCTATATAAGCAAATTTGAAGTCTTGTACGACCTTTGCGTCACCGTCAACTACATAGAAGTAACTAGTTCTTACAAGTTTAGCCGCTTCAACGTGAGCATTGTGTATACCTTTGACATTAGTAACACGCTTTACTCTGTCACCAAATACTCCAACAGTATTAAATCTATTGTACAAATCGTCAAAATTTTGTTCCGCATTTGGCTCAAAGTAACTTATAAAGATTATATCATGCACTTTTTACACTCCTCGTAAAAATCTTTCATTTGAGGGAATACTTCTAAAAAATTAACATCTCGTCGTTTATCGTATTGTTGTATCCATTCATAAAACATTCTTCGACCTTCAATTGTCTCTTGTTTGAACTTAGTATTGTCTTGTCTTACATCTAAGTCTTTTACAATACGCTTCATTTGAGACTTTTCTCTATCATTAAAATTGTTTTCTTCCATATAAGGAATACACGGATGTAAGTAATCTTGAATTAAATTACTAGTAGCAATTTTAGCATCTAAGAATCCTGGACTTCTTACATAAGGTATATCTACTATAATATCATTTTTGTATCCGCCTTTAAGTCTAGCGACATACTTAAGAAAAGGTAAAAATGTAGGAATACTTAACACATTAAATGCACTCATAAACACTAAACTACCTGTTGCTTGTTTTAGATAATACTTAACATTGTCTGTAAACATTGTCCAGTCCATACCATATCTATTATATTCTGCTTGATCTCCTTTACTTTCTGCACTTACGAACAAAACAAATCTTTGTATACAATTATTATCTTCTAAAATTTTAATTTTATCTACAAATTCTTTCCATTGGTTTGCTAATGGAGGGCATCCATTTGTGTTTATAGAAAATTCTAATTGAGGTTGAGGATTATTCATCAAGTACTCTATTACTCTATTAGTATGTTTGCTCATCAAAGGTTCACCACCTGTAATACGAAACGTGTGCATATGTGTTACTGCTTCTGGGAACCATTTCCAAAATGCTTCAACATACGGATTAGCTTCTCGTTGTGGTATTTGTTTTTGATGTTCGTCTGGTTGATTATATCTCCAATTAGTATCTTTGAACGTGTAAGGGCCATGCTCTTTAATTTCGTCAGCCCATTTACTACTAAAAGAAGGACTACAATATCCACATTTAAAATTACAAACATTACTAAAACTTACTTCAACATAACGAGGATAAAAGTTTTCATCACCAGTCATCTTAGATATAGTATCAAAATCTGGCCAACTAAATGGATCGCTACTTTTAAAAACTCTATCACTATATTCGTCTGTATTATCCTCAATACGCCAACAGTAATCACACTCGTTTGGTCGCTCGTTGTTAAGCATCTGTTTTCTTACGTTCTTTTTAAATCCAGTGTTATGTAATGTACCAGGATTTTTTGCAAGTTCGTTTAAATCAATTGGATGTGCTTTAACATGATGACAACTGTGCGTTAATCCTGATCCTAAATGAATAGTTACTTGTGTCCATTTAGCCAGACAGAATCCACAACCTACTTTATCTAATTTTTCTTTGACCTCAATTAGTTGCGGTTGTTGCATTATTTTTCCTTGTCTATAAACTGCTGATTACTACTTCTACTAGGATTTTGATAAACAGTTTTAAAGAACATGCTTTGTTCTTCAGTAAAAGGTTGGATAGCAATAGGGCAATCTAGTTGATTAATTAACTCGCTTCCATAATTAAAAATTTCATCGTGTAAAACATCTGCAGGCATTTCGTCTCTTCCGCCCCAAAGCTGATTAAGATATTCAAAATCACGTACTTGTACGTAATCCCAATCACTAAGCATTGTCATACTAAGGCCTTCTCTAGCACCTAATATTGCCCAGTTACCGTTTTTAGCATCAGCACCAACCATTAACCAAATCCATAGTCTGTGTAAATTCTTCCAATGTCCGTTTAAAAATTCTTCCTTAGTTGGTTTGACTCCTTGATCAAGTGCCATTTTTACACCTTCACGGAATCCTGCTCGCCAGGCCTGATGTGCTGTTTCGTTATTATGTACATCTGAATAGCAACTATTTTGTTGGATATACTGTAAGTCCCAACAAAAGTCTACTTGTGCTTGTTTATTATTAGGATCAGCGTTTTCGTGTGTTTTCATATCTAACACATATTGTTTTGGCCAGCATTTTAATCCTCCATTGCCATATAGCAATCCGTTAACAGAATTTCTACCACACCAACTAATTACACTATGTTCTAAGTCTGTATGTTCATCAAAGTCTAATACTTGATTAATAAAATCTTGCCGTATAGTATTATCACCGTCTACTGTAATGAATCTATCTGTTTCAGAAAGTTCAGCACAGGCTTTATGTGCCGCATCAGAACCTTCTACACCATGTACACGCTTTGCCCACGGAACTTTAGTTAACAAGTCTGCATAATTTTTATCAGCGTTTGGTTCGTCATAACTTAAATAAATTATATCTATTTCTGCAATTTTTACTTTCATTATAATTCCTTATACATACAAGTTGCCATATCACTACTTGCATAGATACTATACGTATCTTTAATATTAATTGTATGTTCTTTTGGATCTGCAATATTAAACGTAATCATATCGTATAATACATGCGGATCGCCTTTCTTTGTAAAACTAAAAGTAATTTCTTTTTGGAAATCTACGTTAGTTGTTTTCATTGTATCTAATAGTTCTATACCTGTACTAATATAACATCTTTTAGCCTTATTGTCAACCGTTAAAAGCAAATCATACATTGCAGATTCATCTACAGGCATGATCTGTGTAAACTGTGCTTCGTGTTCGATATAGATATTCTCTTTAAGTACAAATGCCTTTTCAACTCGATTGTAAGCTACAACATAATCGGTCATATTTTTTTTAAAAGTTTTAATAGGCTCAATCTCTTCTTCAGTAACTTCAACATACTGATAGCCTGGCTCAATACTAGGTCCTACACTAAAAATTTCTCCAGTCTTTTGATTAAAACAAACATACTGCGGAGTATCTATTTTAACATGTTGCATAACATCTCCTCACAAAAACTATTTTCAGTATAATGAAAAAGTCCGTGTTGTGTATAATTTCCAATTTTTAATTCGTCACTAATATAATATGGCACAGTATCAGTCCAAGTATCGGTTGGGTTATCCCATCCTTGTACTTTACTTTTCATATGTACAAACGATGCAGAATTAATAGTATAATCATCTATATTACTGTCAAGTAATGCAATAGCATGATTCACATCCATACTACTTAAGGTAGGTGTTTGCTTAGGGGCATATACTTCATAATACTTTTGATAATTATCACATACTCTATTCAATACTTTATAATAATCTAATGCTGTGTTGTCTTTCTTAAAATAATGAAAAGCACAATATATGTTAGGTAAGTTATTTGCTGTAAATGCTTTCCTATAGTAGTCATTTGTAATTGTATTTCCTCTATAGTCTGTTACGTTACTAATAAAGCCTATACTTTTTTGTGCAAAGTATTTCCACCAGTGCGAAATATCTGATAGAAATATCATATCAGTATCTAGTACAACTGTTTCATCATACGGAGTTAAATGAAACACTTTCCAACGATGTTCTGTTATATAAAAACTTTGTGGGTCGTCGTGCCAAGGTACTTCAATAATTTTATCGAAAACACTTTTATATTCTTCTGGAACTGCGTCACTTGTTACTATTGATACGTTGTTAATTGCCTGTGTTTTCTTAATGCTCACAGCACACAAATATGCTTGGCGTACATAGTCGTCGCCCATAGCTACCATAATATATCCCTTATCCATTTATAAGTTCTCCCAAACTAAACTTATTCATGACATGTACATTACAGTCTTTTGTTGATGCTAAAATGTATTCTCCTACATAGTTTTCTTTTTGTAGTAAAAATGTAAGTGAATTATCTTTAATAGTTTTTACAATATCTCTATCTAATGTATAAAACATTTTGCCTGGTAGAGTTTTTGCCCAATTACCATCTGTAAATCCATTCATCATATGTATAGCAATACTAAACACATGATCATTTCTAAAGTTTCTACTTCCTAAATTATACACGTGATCATAATGTTTCCAGTTACTTACTAAGTGTTGTAATAGGTCAAAAAATATTTTTGTTTCTTGTGTTTTTGTAAAGCAAAAACAAGTTGCCCAATAAAAAGGAATACCTGTATCATTAATGTAATCAAATTCTTTATGTTTACGCCAATCACATAAATCGATACCGTTCCTATATATTTGAAAATCGTGTGTACTATTAAATGCATTGTTGAATACATCATTACAAATTATGTAATCTGTATCAAGAACAAGTGTAGTATCATAAGGAGATAATTCATAACTTCTTACTCTGTCATTATTTTTGAATGGTAATCTTTCATGATGTAAAGAGCCGTTATAATAACGTTTTACGTTGTTATTATCATCTGCTATTTCAATTACTTGATCAAATACTGTGTTGTCGTCTAGCCCGTGTGGAGTAGACGTGACTAACGTAGTTGGTAAATTCAAATGTTGCTTTACACGTTTTGCAAGAAACTCTGCTTGCTTTATATAATTTACTTTTCCGTTATTGTGTGCAAAGCATAGTACACCATTAGTCATCCACTAAACCTTCTACATTACGTTTGGTGCTAAGAATCTTATATTCTTGTAAGTACTTACTAGTTACATCTGTGTAATGTTGAGTTGCTTTTAACATAAATTCTTCAACATCATTAATTTCAATAGGAGTTCTATTACTATCTATTAATACAGTTTTGTTTATGTTTGTAGAAGTTAGCATAAAACAAAAATTCAAAAGTTCTTTTGAAATTGTAAACATGCCATTATTAGAGTACATTACTAGTTCATCTAAATACTTTTCATGCAATATACGTTTTTGGGCGTTGAGTGTAGAAGTAAAATTAGAAAAATCTAATGCCTTCTCTAGTGCTTCGTCCATAGTTATACTCCTAGTTTATAGTATAACTATTTACTCTTATAGGTTGTCTGTGTTGGCGAAAGTTGGTGCCGCAATGTTTACACTGCTTGCATTGTTAGGTCTATTTAACTGTACAGTACTAGTTGTAGTTGCTGTAACTGCTTCGTCATAGTTTGGATTAGGACCTTTATCTTCGTTAAATGTAACACGGAATGTTAAAACTGCACCGCTTTTCTTTGCTTCAATTAAATAATCGTTAGCACTATAAGCACTTGCTGTCTTGTTAAAAATTGTTGTATAGCTAGTAGGTAAGTTTGAATAACCGTAGTTAGTACCTGTTGAACCATTTGAAGTAGTTGATCTTCCAACTATAACTGTACCTACTGATGTCATTAAGTTACGCCAGTCGTTATTAATAGTTGAACTACCTGAACCAATTGTACCACTTAAATTTATTGTGCCGCCTGCATTAAAAAATACACGCATATGTTCTGCGCCACTAACTGTTGTAGTACTTCCGTCTCCATTAGTAACTGCATATCCACCAAAAGTAACAGTAAAAATATGATTAATATCTGTTGACCAGCTTGATGTTCTTTGGCTACTTGTACCTGCTTGCAATCCTAGTTGGCTTGCATTTGCAGTTAATCTTGATGCTTGGCATGTTGTACTTAATGTTTCGTACTGTACATAACCTTCTTTTGAAGTATTATTTGAATCTTCAACTGTATCACCTACACTTGGTGCTATAATTTCTGTAGGAACTGATCCTGTTTGATGTAATCTGATCTTGTTCATATCAGTAAACAAATTTGCCATATCTTGTGCTGTAATTGTAGCACCTACTGCCGCTGTACTACTTGCACGAGCTTGTCCGTAACCTTCATCACCAGAACCTAATCCAATAACTGCCGCTACTCTTGCTTGAATAATGTTGTACCGCGCCGCGGTAATTGTATCGCCTACTGCCATAATAGTTCCTTTTTAATACTTATACTTTAAGTACACACTCGATTAGCTTTTCTGACTCATCGTCACTAGCTTCTAATGCAATACCGACTAAACCTGTTGTTTCTATAGTTGAACATACACCATCTTCCCAAGCATACACTGGTTGTCCTTTTGATACAACACCTTTTACTCTTACAGGAACACGGCCTTTAAGTCCAATTGCTTGGCCTTCTGATTCTGCGTTCATTAAGTGTGCTGGATTTTCAGAAATTACACCAATACACATTGTACTTGATTTAGCCGCTGTTGTTTCAGCGTCTCCACCTACTGCCATTGCTGTACCTACTGGATACTCATTGTCTGTTGTGTATTTTTCTGCTAAGTCAGCATATCTTGCACTTGTTGATACACCATTAAATACATTTGCTGATATATTACCACTTGAGTCACGCACTGCAACTGTATTATTTGTTGCATTTACATCACCTGTTCTATAATTTGATCCAACTTGTAGTGCAATCGCCTGTGTTGCTAATCCGTTAAATGAAGTTGCATACATGTTTCTCCATTTATAATTTGCATCACCAATGTCATATGTTGCTGTTGTTGTTGGAATAAGTCCAATTGATTGTATTTGGAATGGCTCTGTAGTTACACCACCACTTGACTTAACTCTAAATCTAATCTTTTGTCCTGTAGTGTTTTCAATAACACCCTCATCACCTGAACCTGCTGAATCTACAAATATTTTTAAATCGTTTGCCGCACCAACTGTATATCCTGCATCAGAAAATCTTACAGTTTCACCAAATGAACTTTCTTGGCCTGGTGTGTTTTGTACAAAGTTTGCCGCACTAACACCACCTAGTGATTCAGCATTTGTTGCTGTACCATGGAATCTGTGTGCTGAACTTGTAATACCATTTGCTGAACTAGTTGTATTTCTTAGGGTAAGTCCTTGGCGTACTACATCAAATCCAGTAATGGCATTGGCTGGATCTGTAGTATCTATTGTAAATTCTGAATTACTTACAATAAACACAACACCATCATCAACAGTACCTTTAATTACAGTTCTGTTAACTTGATTGTTATCACGTACTTGAGCAGTTACCATAGCACTTACTGTTTCACCAATTGATTGTGGACCAATTAGGACAAATCCACCATCTGCATTTTGTGCATATAATTGATTGTTGCTAGTATCCCACCAAAAATCACCTGTTGTTAATCCTACTGGTTGTGTTGTGGATATTTCCGCTCCACCTGTTGTTCTAAACTTAGTTCCGTCATAGAACTTTAATTTTTTTAATGAACTATCAAACCAAACTTGGCCGCTTATTGGACCTGCTGGTTGATTTCCGCTAGAAAAACTTTCTAGCAAATGGATAAAGTTTTCGTTCTGTATCTCACCATAGCCAGCATAGTTCTTACCTACTAATTTAAGTGAAGTACTCTGGTCAATGGTGCCGTCTTCAACCGTTACTAACGACCCTCCATTTGTTAAATTTATTACGTATGCCATTTATAAACCCCTAATTGTGTTATATGTATTTATACCAAACTGCCCGGAGTAAGGTCTTGCACATAACCCCATGCTCCTGAACTTATTCTAAATAATTTTAGTGTTCGTGTTACTGTAGATGAAATATTACCAGTTGCATCATTAAATGTAGCACTTTGGATAACACTTACCGACCCATCATCGTTGCCGCCGTTGTCTTTTTGTTGTACTAGTACAGTACTTTCGTTAAATGCTGTGTTCAAAGCTGATCCAGTTAGCGTTGCTGTAGCACCTGTAGTGGTTGTACAGTGAATTCTAGCTTCTGTACCGTCTTGCTTTGTACTTGCAGGTGCAATATCATTCAAAATTGTAGCAATATTTGTATGCTGTTGTAATGTGCCTGCTGTTCCTAGCCCTGTAACGTCTAATGCTAGTGCTAATACTTCTAAATTAATACTACTATCAACATATGCTTTAGTAGCAACGTCTTGATCTGCTGTAGGATCACTAACATTTCTAATCTGTCTTGGTGTTACAAGGTTAATATTACCAGCCGCAGTTAAGTTTATACCATTACCACTACCATCAACTGTTGTTGTAGTTAGGTTGTTACCGCCTGTAAAACTAAAACTACCGATGTTAGCTGATGTTAACGCACCAATACTTGTAATACCAACACCTGCTGATCCTGTAATAATATCAACACCATTAAATTTAAGTGAACTTCCACCTGTTAGGTTAAGACTTACATTTGATGTAAATGCATTTGTTGCATTACGCCATAAAAATTCTTTAGTACCGTTTGACGATGCTATTGTAAATCCTGCTTCATCAACTCCTGCGTCATCTAATAATGTACTGTCGTCACCTTTTGCAAGTTCAATACTCTTATCTCTTACCAATAATGTTTGTACATCAATACTAGTAGTATCACCATCAACAATTAGGTCTCCTGCAACACGCATATTGCCGCCAACATCTAATGTTTGTGTTGGACTTGTGTTATAGATACCAATTCTACTATTAGTAGAATCAATTGTCATTGCATCAGTCTTACCACTACTTGTGGTCATTCTAAATATGTAATTTTGGTTACTAACGTTGTTTTCGTTCACAACACCTTCTGATGTTACTTTTACAACATTGTTATCTGTTAGTCCTACTGTAAGTCCATTGTTATTTCTAACTGTTAACGCACCAGATGTTGCATCATCTGAGTCACTAGCAAGGAACTGTGCCGCTGTTCTTGCTACATTATTACTATCAACTAGTGCTGATGTTCTTGATGCCGTGCCAGCAAAAATAAAGTCTGCATCAACAACATTAAAGCCTTTAACAACATCACCTGTAAATCCTGGAATAGTGTCTACGTTTTGTGGTATAAATGCAACCTTACTCCATAAGCCTACAAATGTGCCGCCTACCCAATATTTTACAATAGTTCTGCTTGTACCTGTTTGGTCAAGCACTGTGATTACTTCGGGTCCTGACTTACCTTGGAACGCATTATAAATTGGTCCTGCTAGTTCTAAGTCTGTACCGTCAAAGAAGTAAAGCTGATTTGCATCGTTATTAATCCACATATCGCCTGCAACCATTGTTGGTTGTGTAGGCTGTACAATTGGTCCACCGCCTGTAGTCCAGTCAGTGCCTGTATAAACTTTTAATCTACTATTTGATGTATCCCACCAAATTTGTCCTGCAAGCGGATTAGCTGGAGAAGAAACATTTGCAAAATTTTCTAACATTTTAACAAAGTTTTCGTTTATGCTTTCACCAAACCCTGTATAGTTTTTACCAATTAGTGTGATATCAGTAGTTGCTACATCAATCTGCCCATCTGCTAGGTTAACAAGTAATGCACCGCTAGTCTTATTAATTTGATATGCCATATTAGCCCCCTACTCCTGTATAGATAATATATTTGACTGTTAAGAACGGGTTCATAACATTATACGGAGTTCCTAGTTCTGTAATATCAAACGTTTCAAATTCTTCTAATCCTGTATTACTATTATAAACAATATTTCTTCTGTTAAGTAATCCACCACTTGAAGTTCTTGCTTGACCTGCGCCTGATCCTGTTGGTGCATCGTATGGAATAGTATCAGCATCTTGTTGTGCTCCACTATCATCTAGTATAACATAGAACTGAGCACCTTTTGGTGATCTTAAATCATGTTCGTGTTCTGGTAAGTTTTTAACATCAATTGCTCTACTTTCAACACCCGAACCAAGACCAACTGTATCAGCATTAACATCTGATACTCTGTTAGCACTTGACCCACCCATGTTGTCAGCACCTAATGCAAATCTACCTCTAAAGTCTGGTAGTCCAAAAAATCCTGATGTAACCTGGCTTTGGTCTTTAAATTGATATTGTATAGCATTGTATAAACTCAAGTAATCAGCAATTCTAACTTCTGTACCATCACACAATACCCAACCTGCTGGAGTGTTAACTCCACCAAATGGTACAATAGTTCCAACTGGTATAACAGGAACACTACTAACTAGTGCCGCTTGTGAAATCTTAAACACACCTGTGTCATCACCTGAAATTCTGTTGATAATAATCTCATCATCTGTGTTAGGTGTTGTAGCAAGTGTTTTGTTAGCAATAAACGTATTACTAATTGCTGTATTGAATGTTTTTGTAGTTCCGCCAATTTGGCCATCAAATGTAATTTGATTAGAACTTACATCTCCTGTTAGTTCAAATGTTGATGCACTTGTAAGTTTGTTGGCGTTTGCCGCGCCACCTGTAACTGTACCTGTAATGTTACCAATTAAGTTACCTCTAAATTCAACTGCATGTACTGCTGACCAACGCTTGTCGCTTGTACCTAAAGAATATTGTTGTGTTGCAAGTGGTGCTACTGCACCTACTGTGCTTGATCCTGCAACACTTAAATCTGTGCCTACAAATAGTTTCTTAGCAATACCAACACCGCCACTAATTTTAACAGCACCAGTTCCAATACTTGCACTATCTGTTGTACCTTGTACAATTAAGTTTGCACTTGTTTGTATTGATCCTGCTACGTCTAGTGCTTCTGCAGGTGATAGTGTGTTAATACCAACTTTTTCAGTTGAGTCAATTCTAATTACATTTGCTTGTACACCTAAGTTATTAACCTTAAAGTCAATTGGTGCACCTGATGTTAGGTTAGTAACAACACCTGATGTACCTTGCACATCAAATGTAACAATAGCATCCTGTCCAACCTGTATACCTTGGTTGTTACTAATTGTTAATTTTTGTGAAGAAGTACTTGCTACGTCTGATCTTAAAAAGTTACTTGCCGCAACACTTGCGCCAGCAACAACTAAATTTTCTGCTTTTTCGCTTGTACCTAAATACTTGGCTATACCATCGCCGCCGATGTTTGCTGTAGATAAGTTTAGTCCAGGTTGAATAATTGTAAATCCTGGAATAGTACTTTTTGGCTGGAATGTTCTTGTTGAATAAATTGCAATAGGATTACCGCCTACTTCAAGTTGTAGGATAGTATAAAGTACTTCGTCTTTACCTGTTACTACAACAGGCTTTGCACCTGTTAGCAAACCATCACTATATTCTGGTCCAACTAGTGTCCATCCACTACCTGTAAAAATGTACAACTGATTATTATCAGTATCTGACCAAAGGTCACCTTGTAGTGCATTAGCAACATCTGGTGCTGTGTTTCCTTTTTTAAGTCCACTTGCATTAACCCAACCTGTACCGTCGTATAGTTTAAGTGTGTCAACTCCTGTTGAGCTATCGTACCATAACTGTCCTTGTATTGGATTCCTTGGTGCTGTTGTATTAGCAAAGTTTTCTAATTGCTTTAAGAAGTTTTCGGCAATAACTGACCCATAACTAGTAGTGTTACGTCCAGGAATATCTAGACTTGTTTGCTGATTAATTGTACTATCTTCAATTGAGATAGTTCCCTTATTCGTGTCTGAGTAGTTAATTGTATATGCCATTATTCGTTAAACCCCGATAAACTTTGTACACGCACAGTATAATCAATTTGAATAAGTCTATTCAAACTCTTTTGTACTGGGTGGAAAATTACATGTGTTAACAGTCTACCTTGTCCCGATGGTAGGTAACTTACTAATCCTAATTCATCAAATACATATAAACTATCAGCATTAGTTGCATTGTCAATAGCATCTTGTCCTGAAGGTTCACCGTAATCAAGCAAACAACTAACAACAATATCTGTATAGTTAGTACCACTTACGTGTCTTGATTCAATCTTGTTTCTTGCAGGATCTGTGTTATTAACACTTCTGTCGTCAACAACTTTAATAAACGTTTGATTATAAAGACTAGCATTAGTACCTGTACTGTTAGGTGTTAGGTATGTAATAATTCCAGTTGGGTCAATACTAGTTCCTCCGTTGCCAAACGCCATTTGATAAATGGTACCTTGTCCTGCATTAGCTAAACTTTCTGCAAGTGATATACTCATGTTCTCATAGTGGATAGCATTACGTTTATCGACTATAACTTCGCCCGTTTCAGGGTTAGAAATTTTAATATGTCCTTGGAGCATTACTCCGTTTTCTTCTTTTATGTTATCAATCATACCTTTGTCCTATACTGTATTTATTTGGGTAGCTCCACCTTTTCCGCCTTAAAGAAACGTGCTACCAAACTTTCCGCATCATTAAGTGAAATTCCTGGGTCTGTCCAGCGTTTTCCTTGTCTTCTGACAATTTTTATGTTAGCATTCACTGCTGGTGTATTTAACAGAATTACACTTGCTGTTGTGCCATCTACTGAAAACTCTGCTGGTGCTGTTTCATCAGCTTCGGGTGAGTCTTGATCTAATGTTGGATTAAACTGTTGTATTGCATTTTTACGTAATCGTTTGCCTGCAACAAATACTTCAAACTCATTTACACTGTTAGGAGTAAATGCTAGTGGAAATACTGTTGTTGAGCCGTCACCTACTTGTTCATCTACAATAGTTTGGTCCATATAAGGTGCTGTTTGCATTGGTCCTTGATTGTATACATCGCTACCTGCTTCGTGTATACTTGCAACACCAGTTCCTAGTGTTCCTCTTTGTATTTGACGTAACACATTACCTTGTTTAATCAAATATTCAATACGTTCACCATTAATAAACAAAATACCCGGAATACTACTGTTCTTATCAGGTTGACTTAGTTTGCTTGCATCGTCTAAGAATATTTCTTTATCAAGTGTTGCTAAATCTTTTGCAAGTTTTAATGGTGCAACATCACCAAGTCGCTTATAAATGTTTCTGTTTAAAATATCTTTAAACTGACTAAATCCAAACTTAGGAGTAATTTCTCCAGTAGCACTAAATTGTATAACTTCAATTACATCATCATCTGCAAATGAACCGTTATATTTTACAAAGTTTCTATCATCTGTTAATTTATAATCAACACTTGGTGTTTGTAGTATACCATTAATAGTTAACCAAACATATTGTGCATCAATTGCTGGATATCTTAATTTTACTAATCCTGCTTTAATATGATTAAACTGTATATGATCTTCTGTACCTACAGCAATTACACTTCTTGCAACAATATCAAAATTCTGTCTTTCAAAATCCATACTGTCATGTTTATTAAATGTATAAACTGTAAGTTTTTCGCCATCTGCTGGTGCAGTAGTCAACTGTAAATTTGATCCGCTGTCTACCCAAGAAGTTTGATTGTTAATAACTTGCACATCGCCAAACGCATATTCGCCGTCAGTACGCAAGTAAACTTCTAAAATATCGCCTTCAGCTCCAATGCCTGGTTCAAGTATAACACTACTGTTTGCAGGACGTATGTTATATTCAACTGCAATAGTAAGTGCCTTGCCATTAAGTAATACTAACAAGTCTGTGTTATCAAAACTACCAATTGGTGTTTGCCATATTTCTAAGAAATATTCTCTTGCCGATGCTGTTACTGCAAACTGCTGGCTATATCCAGGATTTAAAATTTTATTTCCTTGCTTAACAATTACATTATGACTGTTAGGTAATGCACTATAAGGAGTTGTTGCTAGATCAAATACTTTAGTACTTCCGTCACCAGTAAATTCTGTTGTTTCAATTTTACTAAATGAATCTACTGCTGTGTAAATTGCGTAATTGATTATACTATTGTCTGGTGGAGGACTACCAAATACAATCATTGCTTTTGGATCTTTGTCTGTACTGTCACCACTTGATGTTAGTACAGATTCAACTGCTTCACCGTTAACAGTAGCATAATAATCTAGTTTCTTATCATAATGTACTTTAGTTATATAAGCAAGTGTACTGCCGTCACCTATAAATTCATTTTGCTCTAATGCATTTTTACCGTTACCGCTGATTGATAAAATATTAATATCTTGGTTTACATTAGGTATTGTGTTGAATGTAACTGTTTTTAATCTGTAGTCTACTTTATATAAAGATTGTGATTGTATTATATCATTAACTTTAACAATCAAACCATCTCTGTTCTGTGGCTGTATACCAAAGTTATACGATCCTACTATACCATCTGTTCTGTAGGAGTTACTTGATAATATACTGCCGCCGTCTTTTGGTCTGTGGAATACTCTAATGTTTACTGTGTCTAGCACCTGCCCTGGAACTTGTTCCTCAGGACCTTTTGATGTTGTTGGACTTATAAAGTCATCACCATCAATAATAATTTCTTCTGGGTTGATACCTTTTGCTGTACTAAATGCTAGGTCGCCGCCTGTTAGTACAGTATCATAAGATCTTGGATCTGGTAAAAACGCTCCGTCTGAAGTAGTTTTTCTAAATACTAGTATATCTCCTGGACCAGTTGAAATAATATCTTCGTCAAATACAATTATGTCAGATGCTAAATCATCAGCATCATCATACAATGCAACTCCAGTTTGATTTGCACCTGTAATACTTGTCATCTTAGCGTTGACATTTTTTTGACTTGCTGTTCCGTAGTTAGGATCATCAATTCTTACACCGTTTTTATAAACATTGTAAACAGTTCCTGAAACTAACGGACTAGCAAAATTTAATACTCGTGTACTATCATCGCCAATTTGGAAAATTTCATCTTCAAACGTTGTATCAAATGTGTCATAAGTTGTTGTGAACCATTCGTCTGAATCCCATCCAGTACCTGTACCAAAATCAAAGCTACTTACTTCAACTCCGCCGTAGTCAATACCTTCCATTAACTGTCCGAGATCGTTTCCGTACATTCCAGTAGTTGGATTATAGTACAAATTAATTCTATCTTGTGCTTGTAGTAGTTCAGGTGCTTTATTATATGTAACAACAACTGTTTTGTTTACTGCAAGTGCATTAGTAAATGTAATACGTCCTGAAGTTCGTGTATAACCTTTAGTAGTATCTTCAACATTACTAAATGCATATTCACTACGCAATGCTTCTAGTCCATCAACTGTAACTTTAATTTCAGTCGCTTTTAGTTGTACTGGCCATTTTAAATTAAATATCTGTTGATCAATTGTTGAAGTAAATGTTTCAGTTTCGGCAAGTGTTTGGAACAAGTAAGTTCCTGTAACTCTATCAAACTTACATCTAATATGTGCTGATCTTGCTTTACCTTTGCCAAGTACAGGACTTAGTCTAGCAACTGTACCAGTATCTCCAAATGACCCTACAATTTGTATAGTAGGACTTGTTAAGTAACCACTACCTGAATTTGTAACTTTAACACTTGTTACTTTGCCGTTAGTACCAATAAATGCTTCTGCTGTTGCTCCTGTGCCGCTACCGCCACTAATAATAATCTTAGGTGGAACAGTATATCCCTGTCCTGCATCAGCAATGTTAAACGATACAATTTCAAAGCCAACAGTATCAATCCAATGTTTACCTGGGTATGTTAAAACATTTGCATCACCTACAGAAATTTCACCATTAATAATTTTAACATCTTGTGGTATAATCTTTCCTTCTGAATCGCTATAGAAAGGTGAAAGATCAAAATCTGTTATAACATTACTTGCTGGATCAATCTTTTCATAAGAACTTAAATATTCTCTAATTTTAGTCTTATAAGGTTTCATTTCCTCAACGTATTGTTGATAACTAGGTAAACTATCATTTTGGAAGGTAACTTTTTGTTGTAACTCACCAATATTATGTTTTGCTTTTACAAAACTTGTCTTAAATACCCAATCAACATTTGGTTGTTCTGAGAACACATAACGTATACCTGCAAAGAATAATTCATTCCAATAAATTGCAAGATTATCTACGAAAATATCTGATTTTAAAATTTCAAGTATTTTTCTAAATTCTGTATTTGGTTCTGTATCATAAAATATTTTATCAAAACTTGCACCATCAAATGCTGTATTACTTGCATTAACATCATAGAGACTATTTTTAAATGCAATAGTTCCATTTTCTCTACCAATAGTTTGATAACTTAATGTGTAATCTTGTGTATCTGCATTACTAATTTTTCTTAGTAATAGCCAACCGCCTGTACCAACATTATTAATTTTAATAATATCATCAATTTGATCATCAAGTGCATAAATTTCGTAACTAGAATCAATAGTATGGTTTACAAATGTAAACTGATTGTAACCCGGTGAATACCAATCTATATAATTCCAATATAAATTAATATCGTAACTTTGGGTCAGTGTTCTTAAATATTCTGCGCCATCCCAGTGATATACGCTCCATTTGCCGCCAATAGTTTCATCACTCTTAACAAGTACTGCAAATTTTCTAATAGTAACTGCTACACTACTTGTATAATCTCTACCGCCGTTAACAATAGTAACGTTTGATATTGAGCCGTTGGCATCAAGTGTAAATTCTAATACTCCGCCGCTTCCGCCTGTGTCTGTAATTTTGTATGTAGGAACATTAATATATCCTGCACCAGCTTCATTAATTAACACATTAATGATTACACCGTTTTCAACTTCTAATGTTATACTAGCAGGTTTAACTCTAGCAACACTAACAAAACCTATTTCAGCATAACTATCTGATGTTGTGTCATACAATCCTGTTGCTAGTGTAGGCTGAGGATCAGACCCTGTTAATTTAGTTAAATCAAAATCATCGACAATTAAATGCTTGCTTAGAGATTTATTTGTTCTTTCAACAAACTGCTTACGTGCTTCTGTTCTATTTACAAACCAACTTTGTCTTGGTTCATTTAATGCACCATATTTTTCTTTAACTGGTAAACTAATATCTGGTACTGGTCTGTCATTCCTATCAAATCCAACTAAACTATCAAACCATTTTTGTTCAATTTCATTATTAGGTACACTTGTATCTAATCCGTCAGTTACTAGCTGATACTGAAGATGTGTTTGTTGTTGTTGATTTTCGATTGTCCACCAATTGAAACTAATTGCAGTATCTCTATCATTAATGAAAGATTCGCAGTTATGTAGTGCATATCTATTAGATCCTAACATAGCAACAAATTTATAACCCAAACCTGCTGGATCTGTAATTAATCTTGTTACATTAGATGCACTTAGTGATCTATTTTCTACATTTGGAATTGTTGCTTTGTCTAATACCCAATAGTAATAATAAGTTGTAAATGTTTGTGATACTGTATCAAATTTTCTTCTGACACTGTATGCTCCGTCACCATATAATGTAGTTCCGCTGATACCTTGATTAAGTGCAGTTTCGTCACCGGTTTGTTCGTCCCATTGACTTGGTAATAATGTTGATTCTACCCATTCGTAAACATCTACTGTTGTTCCAGGGAAAAGTTTATTAAAGGTAGCAGTTGCTTCTGTAATATCACCTTGATGATGATTAATGAATCTAGCACTATCAATATCCCACCATAACTTACCAATCCATTTATCACTTGTGTAATCTAAAGTGTGAGCAGTTATACCAGAAGCAGTTGTAGTATTTGAATATCTTGCTGGATCATAACTTGTTTTAAAAGTTAATTCTTGTTCTGCAGGTCCTGCAATTTTGCCTTGGATAGGATCAATGTAATCTAAGTATGTCTGTAAACTATTATCTTTTACATTGTACAAATACACACCTTTAAACTTACTAGTATCTGCTGGTAATACTGGTTGTCTTGTAATTGCCCAAGATGTTGTGTTTACTGGTTTTCTATATTCTGCAACCATACCTTTGTCAACTATACTACTGTTTGGTACTTGCTGTTTAGGTAACCCAATATAAACATGGTTATTACTTACAAGCATCCTACTACCAAAGTCTTGTGTATCTAAATCATAAGCAAAGTCTTGACTATATAGCAAAGTATTATTAACTGTTTCATATAAACTTACAACTCCACTTCCGCTGTCAATAATTTTAAATGTTGTTGAAGCATTATCTAATGAAGTACTGTTAGCATCAAATGTTGTTGATGTAATAATATCTCCACCTCTTGATGTAACTGCAAGAGTATTGCCATCAAAATCTAATTTAGATCCAAATTGCGAATTAGGTTTAATTGTTGCAGGTCGAATAGTTTGACTATAACTAAATGTTGTTCCGTTTTGTGTATAAATGTATACTGCGCCAGCATTAGATTCTATTTCGCTATTTAATGGGGCGCCAATAGCAATTTTAGTACCATCAGCTGAAACTGCAATAGTAGTACCAAAGTCTTCTGTTTGATTAAACGGTTCTAGTATTTGTGAATATTCATAACTTGAACCAGTAAGTCTATATACTACAACTTTTCTATTTGCAATACTACTATCTAAACCTAACGTAACATCTCCTGATTCAATTTCATATACACTTGTATACATTGAATTAGCAACTAATACTTGACCATTATCGTTGACGTCAAAGTCTGTACCAAATGCTTCAAGATTGTTTTGATCAAGTGTACTTTCAACTAACGAGAAGTTTGTATCGTTAGGTACATATCCTAATAAATCTAGTCCGGTTGTTTGTGCAGTCCATTGACTAACATTAAATGTTCCTGGAATTAAATTAGTATTTGCTTTATATACTGTTTCACCAAATCTAACATATTCATTTTCAAAATAAGTTTCAGAACTTTTAAAGTTTCCTCTGTAGTTCTTTTGTACAGATAATGCCCAGTCTTCTGTAGAATTTTTATTTACAAAATATATTCTACCTTGATTATCTTCTGATCCATCACCTTGGGCATGAATGTAAAGTTTGTAACTATCTGAATCTGGTTGTACAAATCTTAATTTTGTTCCTAGCTGTCTGTTGTCTGCACTATTAGGAACTGTAAAGTAATTAATAAGACTATATGTAACACCTTTAATTTCGTAGATTGCAAATGTGCCTTGCTCACTTAATCCTGTACCGTAACCCTCTGGAACTACAGGAAGGTTATATACTCTTGTCCAATCTAAGTTAAGACTTGATGGAGGATTAGCAGTATCTGTAATACCTTCAATAGTGTTAGAAGAATAAATCCAGTACTCTAAATCTCTTAGATAATTTGCGCCGCCTACTACTACAGGAATGTTTGTTGCTGTATCTAATATTAATAATGGTCCTGAAACACTATTTTCCATTTGTGCTGAATTAATAGGACCCATAGTTCTTACAGTTGAATCATTTTCAATAAATGTTGCATTTGAATTTGTACCAAAGTCTGATCCTACTGCCCAAGTGCCGTTTCTATTTTTAACATAAATTTTTGCTGTAGCAAATGATCTTTCAATGTATGCAATTTCAGCTGTTGAACCTGTTGCAGTATCTGTTAATGTATCGCCAACATTTGGAATAAACGGATCACCGTTCAAATCAAAGTTTGTTAATCTAACTTCTACATAACCATTCCATACATCAATTACAGTATGCTCTGTATCATTAATATAAGTTGATGTTAATCCAATAGCAGTTGGATCTTGCACTACTCCGTTAAGACGAATATCATTTAACCAAACTCTTGTCTTGTCACCTACACTAATACTGTTTCCGTGTTCTAACGGTGTTCTAATCCACCACTTGCTATCAAGCACTTGTACATTACTTTGTCCTTGTGTATGAGATAGTATTCCTAACTCTGAAACTTTAGTTGGATTAAGAATATTTTGTAGTTGTTTAGTATCTAAAATATTACTAAAATAAGGATCGTTAACTACATTACCTTCTAGTGTAATATTTTGTATTACTAGATTTGCATTTTTCTCTGTAAGCTCTGTTGAATTAAATGATGAACCAACATCAATATACCACCAACCTGTATGATAATCATCAGTAATTTGAAGTACTTCTTCATATTCTCCAACTAGAATGCCATTGGCATATATTGAACCTGATCCTGTAAATGCTCCGTTTACATTTTTAATATAAACTTGCATCTCGTTTTCATTATTAATTCTTCTATAGGCTAGTGTTGCTCTACAAGTATCTGTAGTAATTTCTGTGCCAGCGTCAGGAACACTTAATGCACTTTGAATATGTACAATGTGTTGTACTTTATTAGCAATAGTGTGTTGACCATTTAATAATGATTTAGTAAGTGTACTATCGTTGTTAAATGGTAGCGTACCTATTTGATTTGATGTTGTATATTCATTCCATTTAAGAGTTAATATATCACCTATCTTAGTTCCTTCAAACTGTTCTTTTTCTGCTCTAACTAAAATATGATCTGTATCTGAATCAGCGCCTAATGTATAATCGCCTCTTACAATATATTCAATTTCTGGATAGCTCTGCGTATCGCTTATGTAATCATTACCTTTAGATTGGGCGTTGGATGAATGATTTTGATACAACTGTAATGCATCAGCTTCAATGTTCCTTGCCGCTTTCCATAACTGATTTGAATATAGTACAATATCGTTCTGTACGTAAGAAATACTATTTTCAAAATCACCTTTTAATTTGCTTTTAACATTTGAAGCATGTGGCGAGCCAATTGCAAGATACTTGCCATCTGGGCTCATTGCAACACTTTGGCCAAATCCGCCATTTGAATCAAACAAGAATAGTTGCTCGTCAATCTGTTGTATGAAACCAAATTCAGTATTATCACTAGGTCTTTGATAAACGTAAACGCTACCATTTAAATCTTTAGGCGCAGTAATTGCAATACGATTATTATTTTTTGTTACACTAAACGCACTACCAAAATCTTTTTCAGTTGAGTCTAGTAAACCTGCCGCGGTATTAATAATATTAGGTTTTAATTCAAAAACTTGTTTATTTTTAAGTACAATCCATTTACCAGTATCATCGTCATCAACCCAAATTGTATTAGTTGCATTATTGTTTCCGTTTAAACTAAACAGGTTGTTTGGATCTTTCTTGATACTATCGTTAGCAAGTGATAGTGTAGATAGTCTTGCTTTTTTAAATTCAGTAATGAATCCATTTACATCGGCATTGTCTTCTGTTGCTTCAACATCTTCGCCTTCAACTGATGCTAGTTTAACAACATTAAGCTCAATACTGTTAACTTTATAATATCCGTTAGTTGCATCTGATATATCATGAATACCAATAATATCACCTTTTGTAAAATCAGCCTGTTTATCTAAAGTAATTGTAAATATATTTTGTTGGCTTTCAGTTACTGCTGTAATTCGATAATCTGTTGATTGGGTTTTATACACTCCCCATGTTTGTTGGCTTTTATCTGTAGCAGTCCAAATATAGCTACCTGAAGCATACAAAGGTTGATCTAAGATAGCATCATATGATGCTAATGATGCTGTAACATCTAAAGGATTAACATACCCTGCTGTTTTAATATAACTGTTGTCATCATTAAAATATTTTGTTGGTAAGGGCTTATGATCATAATTGTCAGGTTTAACGTATACACCGTTTCTATCTAATCTATAAATTAAACTTGTATCTTGTGGATTAATTACATCAACTAACTCGATCAGCTGTGGCTCTTGTCTATATTTTGCTTCGTCAAGTATAAGATCAAACTGTTCGTCGCCTGTTGTTGCTCCATAACGTCCTGCACGTATAGCCCATTCTTCATAAAACTCTAAACTATCTTTGTTAGCACTTCCTAATTTATCAAACAGTTTTGTAAGAACATTTCGTGTTCCTTTGTCTTGAATAGCACCTTGATAGAACTTAAATTGACTTACATCATCGTTAATGATATTTTCAAGATACTTACGTTTTTGATATCCAGTTAGATGTTGTGCTAACTTTTGTTGTTCCATATCAAAGTTATCAGAATCAAGATCGTAAAAATCTGCAAACTGTCTTGCTTTATAATCAAAGTTAGGTAGTAATTGTTGTTCTGGTTTTTCGTTTAATCTTACCCAGTTTGAATCTACAAACTTTTCTGTTCCTGTTACATTCTTAGTAGCAACATAATAAAATTGTTTGTGTTTTACTAATGCGCCAATTGAGTAATCTTGCCAAGAAACCCATTCAGTTGGTTTTGCATCATCAAAAATAAATCCTGGGATATTATATGAACCATTCCATTCATCTGAGCGATATCCTTTAACTTTAATTCTTTCTTGTCTATAACCTTGAGCTCTATTATAAATTACATCACCAAATACTGTATTGTTATCAATAATGATTGCATGTTCATGTTGTACTACAGGAATCTTAAGATGATATATTCCATCATTTGTATTTCTTACAAAGATTCCAAACTCGTTTGTATTATCACGCTCAGTTGTTGCAAAATCTGCAAGCAATCGTTTACCGTCTGCTTTTAATAAACTATAATCATAAAAGTTATCATATATATCGTCAACAACAGTGTATTCTTTTGTAAATTCAATTTGTCTTGCACTTGGACTTAGTGTAAGAATAGTTCCACTATCCCAAGCCTGTGTAGTCCAGAATAAAAATTCTTTTGCACTCAGTACCCAATTTTCAATTTCTTCAATCTCTTGATTAAAATTATTGAATTTAAATCCTGCTGTTTTTAAATATTCTTGGTATCCTAGTAATAAATCAACTACATCTTGTTTTTCTCTAAGCAATGTTCCATATTGCATTTCTTGTAGTTCTTTTGCATAGTTAGTTGAGACGTATGCTGATGCACCACCTTCTTCTGGTAGTTCAGCTAATTTTTGAAAATTGTCTTGATTAAATGCGTCACCTGCTGTATGAGAAACTTTAACTCTAAAATAAGAGTCAGCTACTTCAACAATCTGTCCTGATTCATATGTTTTTCCTGTTGTCCAAGTTAAGAAGTTTTCACTTACTCCACCAACATTAATTACTTGGTCGCTATTTTTTCTTCTTACAGGATAATATTTAAACACAGGATTATCTTTATCATATCCTTTTACAATGTATCCACCTGGAGCAATTTCAATTATAACTCCGCTATAAGAATATACATCTAAAGGAATACTTTTAGTTAAATGTATTTTATAGTTTTCCTCTGGTACAAAAACATTACCTTCATTTGTTGGTGTTCTTGAATCTAATATTAATTTAAATTTTGACTTTTGTGTAAATCCGCCAATTTTAGATCCTAGTTTATTTTCGATTGCTTTTAAATTATTTGCATATTCAGTAAATCTAAGTGTATCATTATCAATTAAGTATCCTTGCATATAATTTACAATACCTGCTGTAAATACTCTTGCTGAATCCGTTGCACTATTTGGAAATACTAATTTATCTAATTCAATACGCTTACTTGTATCTTTATATACTAATTGGTTTGCACCGTTACGTACAATTCTACTTCTGTCAAACGCTAATCCAAAAAACTGTGCTGGTTGATTTAACGCCCATGAAATCATTAAACTAAATGGATAGTGTGAACTTCTACGCCATGCAGTTTCTACAGGACCTTCGTCGCCAAATGCAAATTCGTTACCATTAGTAGTAGGAATGTTTCCTACAGCATAACCTGTGTCACTTGGTGCTAATAAATCTCCGTTAGCGTCAACTGGAATATATTTGTAAATATCTTCGTTTTTAAACTTGTTTCTATATGTTACCTTTGAACCTTCTGCACCTCTTACAATACCTTTAGACAAATCTTCCCAAAGTAGTAAGTTATTACTTGTGTACGGTGCTGAACCGTATTCGTCATCAAACCAAGTTGGCTTTTCTTTAAATCCAAGTATTTCCCACGGATGACTGTGTGGTCTATCTGTGTTATAGAAGTCTTTATAAATTGATCTCCAAAAACCTGTTAAAGGATTTCCATTTGGATCTCCTGCTGATGCATAGTTGTATGTGAATCCATCGCCGGATCTATAAATTGTATTAGATACATAGTCTGGACTACCAACAGTTTCTAACCAATTATTAAATTCAGATATCATTGTTTTAGAAACTTGTCTTCTAGTAAATCCTGTAGTTCTAGCTTTGCTAGGAATATAATCTACAATATCTAAGATATTTTCGTTATAAGGAAGTTTTAGATTATTGTAAATTCTTTTTTCAAGATCTAATAATAAGTTGTCTCTAAAGTCTCCAAAACATCTCCACAAAGATCCATCGTGTCCTTGCAACATTGGTTTTGCGCCTTCATACTCAAAATATGTTTGACTATCATTAGTAGCATGATTCATTGTGCCGTTGGGCATATAAAATATTTTGTTAGATCCTGCAAATACATGTGTATGTGCTGTTCCGTTACCACTATTTCTTAAATCTTCTTGTTGTGCAGATACTTCATCTGTATACAAAGGATAGAACCAACCAAGTTTGCCTTTGTAAGACTTAGTTGTTGTTTCGTCTCTGCCATATACTTTCCAAGGACCTGTACTATCTGTTGGTGTTTTGATATAAGTATCGTCTAAAAATATTTCAGGAGTAAACTTAGGATACAATCCTAACTTAGTAGGAGTGGGCGGAACCCAACAACCATCAGTTGAAACATATTCATAAACGTCTAATACATCTCCAGCACTTGGAGCATTTAACAATGTTAAAAATCCATCTGCACTAACTGTATAATCTTTATTAAGTACTAACTGTTTTTCATTTAGGTATGCTAATACTGCTTTTTCAGATAACGTTGTAAAGTCAATACCATTTGCTAGTGAAAATATTGTTTGTGACCCATCTTCAATTGCATGTCTTACTGTTGTTTCGCCACCGTGTGCTAACATATCACTAAAGTAAAATGCATCGCTATTAGTTTTGCTTGAATTAAGTTCAGTAAGCACCTTGTCAACGTGTACTTTATCAGTTCCTTCAAATCCAAGTTCGTTTGCTATTCTTAAAAATTCTCTTTTAAATTTAATATATTCAAAGCCTGACCATTTCATTGCCTCGATAGCATCATAGTCTTTATCTGTTAAATTATATAATGCAAGGTTAATTGGTCCACTATGTTGTACAAATTTTAATCCGTATTTTGATGAAGCACCTAGATCACGTAGATTACTAACACCTGGATATACTCCTTCAAATCCGTTTATATTATCAACAATACTATCAACATGGTCTAATACTTCGCCTAGTGTAAATGTTGTAACATTTTCGTTTTGTGGATTTTTTTCAAAGTTAATTGGAAATTCGTAATGCCCTAGCCCATCTACTTTTGGCGCACTAGATGTTGTTTTTAAAACAAGTTTATCAGATTCAACTAAGTCTGTATAAAATGCAACATATGCGTAACCGTTTATTCTATTAATTGTATAATCGACACCGTCATATTTACGGACACTGTTTACATAAACTTTAACATCTAAATCATTTAAATTACCACTGTTCAAATAAACATCAACAATAAAATTATTTGTTCTTTCTAAAACTGTAAATTGCTCTACTACAGGTTGTTTAGATTTAGTTAATGCTTTAGTCCAACCTGATTCGTTAGTATAAGAAGTTCTGTCAGTATACTTTCTTAGTAATGCTGTATCAGTACTAACTGTAAGTACATCTACTGTCTCGTCATATTGATAAGTGTCTGCTAGTAGATTAAAATCAAAAACAATGTCACCACTATTTTCAATAGTTCTATAACTTAACGGAAATCCTAATTCTGTATCATTTGTACCTGTACCAACTTTATAACTAAACACTTTGTTGCCAATAAATGTACTTGAATCTAGTGTAGAAAGTTGTGCTCCAGTATCGTCATATAAATCAAATAATGGTTGTTGATTAACTTTTATTTTATCTTGTGTTTGTTTCCAAGTAGTACCGTTATAGTAAAAGATCTTACCTTTAAAATTTGTACCTGCTTTTACAAGAACTGTTTCATTTTCTAATGGAACAGCATCTGTAGTTTCTTTAAGTGCAATTTGAACTTGTCCGTTTTGACTAATAAAACTAACTTCATAAATTTTACCAGCAACAAAACTATCTGGGTCTGCTGTAAATAATACACGCATTCCTGATACAAGCTCAACACCGTCAACAAAATAACCTGCTTGTCCTTCAATGTCTGAAAATACATCTTTAGTAACTGTATCAACTAAATCAACTGATGTTTTTGACTGTGTTCCAAAATTGTAAAGTTTTAGGCCTGCATCAAATTCAATAATTGGTCTTGTAGCTCTATAAGTTTGATCTAATTCTACAGGAACATTGTTAATTTTGGCAACAGTTTCAATAACACTTTTATGTGTCCATTTATTATAACGTGACCACTGATTACTATCTTTAGACGATCTATTAATAACAATATAGTCTTTTAGAGTAGCATAAGAAGTAGCGTCTCCAAATGGTAGTGAAGCAAATCCTTGTGCATCAAATTCAGTAGATACATCTGACAAATAGTCAGCAGTAATAACTAAGTCTTCTTCTGCTATTAATGTAATAGATTCGCCAACGCCTTCAACATACCAATTACCTTCACCGTACTTAGCTGGTGTAATTGTTCCGTAAAACTTAACTTTCATACCATTGGTTAATTCATAACCATTTTGCATAGTATAAGTTTTTTTGCCAACGATTTCGTTACCTACATTAAGTTTTGTATTGTCTCTAATATCTCTTATAATAATAAGTCCTGATGTTTCAATATCATTTCCGTTTGTGTAATATAAAGCATCGGGTGATTCTAAATCAATTGTCCAAGTTATTGTACCTTGTTCAACTTTTTGCTGGCTTACTCCAGTACTATATAAGTTTGTATCATCATCAATACTATTACTAGTTCTAATGCTAAAGGGCATATCAACAGCATCTATATCAAAATTATATGTTTGCCCTCTATATAAAGTAATTGTTGGATTGCTTACTTTGTTTTCTTCGCTAAAAATATAAGAATTATTATCTACATTATCTTGACGCTTTACTGCGAACGTGCTAGTAATATTTCGTGCAGTTCCGTAAACAGGAACTTCGTTAGGTCCTGCGGGTAACCAGTAGTATTCTCTAAAATTTACAAACTTATCCCAGTTGATGTGTGGGTTCCAAGCATAGTATTCTTGCGAATTATATAAACTATGATTAGCGTTATCTGTATTTCTAATTTTACTACTGTTTATGTAATCTCGATAGTCACCGTAGTAAGTTGTATTACCTAAGTTATCTGTAACTGTTGCAACAGGTTCTAGTTGATAATTTTCTCTGTCAGCTGAAACATCAGAAACATAATTATCAGTAGACTTAAATGCTTTTGAATCTCTACGTCCAATATAGCCGTCGATCTTTTCAATTGACCCAGGCTGAGTTAGCTGATCAATTGTACTACTTAGAAACTTTTTGTTTGCTGTTGTTCTAAAATATCTTGGTAGTAAATCAGCTGTTCTTCTTTTTGCATCCCCGCTTGTTGGGATTGGACTTTCATCTTGTGCCATTAGTAACCATATCCTCCGCTACCGCCGGAGCTTCCGCTACCGCCGCTTGATCCTGATCCGCTTGAACTGCTTGAACTACTCGAACTACTTGTTGTAGTAGTTGTAGATGTAGATGTAGTTGTAGTTGTAGTGCTTGTTGTTGACAATGCTTGACTCTTAATTCCTGTATTAATAGTTCCTGTTGATGTAACTACATTACCTGCTGATTGTATTCTAGATGCTGTTACACTATCAATAATTTCAATATCATCTACTGTTGCATCGTTAATAAAAATCTCGTTATTTTCTGCTTTAACTTCATACAAACTTCCAAACCCTTGAGATGATTGTTTTGGTACTAATAAAATATTAACAACATCTGGTGCTGTTCTATTCATTATGTATGTTGCAAGTTCAGTAAAATGAAATGTATTTCCAAAATCCCAATTTTGTAAACTAAAGAATGAATTAATTGCTCCAATTACTTGTGTTTTTACTTCATTGTTATTAACTACTTCTCCGCTATTTTTTACAATTTTAATTGTTGCTTGTAAATTTTCTTGTGCATGTTTTCCAAACAAAGGTTTGTATTCTACTGAGTGATAAATTACTTCATCACTAATTGATTTATACTGAGCAATTTCTGCACCGTAGTTTTGAAATAATTCGTCTGTGCTTGGTGGCAAAGGTTTTGTAGCAATCGCTCCGCTAATAAACTTTCTATAATTTTGATCATATGTTTGTGTAAGCATATAAACATCAATAATATTACTTACACTTGGATCAATTCTATTTCCGTCATCTGCACTATGTACATATTGGAATTTTAAATCTGCTCTACCAACGTGTGCTTTATAATCTGCTGTTACTACAAGGACATTATTAGTTAATACTTTAAAGTTATCGTTATCAATAATATAGAAAATCTGTCCTGACGAATACTGACTGTATGCTCCAATATCAGTTTCTGTTGTAACTGTTTTAATTGTACTGCCTGCATTATAATAATTGTATTTGCTAAATCCTTGATCAGATGATTCTTTCTTTAAGAAGATATATTTTGTAGATGTATTTGTTAAAGGTGCAACTACAACATCAAATATATCTGGATCATCAATACTGCCATCATCGTTTAGATCAAAGAAACTAACTTCTACTTTTTTACTATTAATATATCCATCTGCATTTCGGAAAGTATTAACAATTTCCCAATTAACGTCATTATTAAATGGTGTAAGTTCATCTGGCTTAGTATTAAAGTTCATAATTGCAACTTTATCTTTTACCAACTGTCCTGTTTGTGAATCATAAATTTTATTTTGTCCATCAAAGTAAAAAGAAAGTTCTTTATCACTTTCAAAAATATATCTTAGTCCTCGGTTTGTGACTGTATATTTTTCACCGTTTGTTTCAAATAGTATTAGCCAACTTGAGTCAAGTTGGTTATTTGTTACATCACCTGTTTTACCATTACTAAAAACATCTACTGTGTTTAAGTTTTCGTTAATAATGATACGCCAATTTCTTGTAACTTGATCATATCTTAATGCAAATGTTTTGTACGAAAATACTTGATCAATAATTTGAGATCTAACATCAGATGTAATGTCTTTTACTAATTTTGGTTTAACTTCTTCTAGTATACTGTTTGCAGGTAATATTTCATTAAACACAACTGGACCTTCGCCTGTTGTAGTACTAACACTTGTACCTGCACCGTCTACACTTATAACTTTTACCCACTTATATGTACTTGCACCTTTTGCTGATGCATCGCTTGTAAGTTCTCCGTCTCCAATAAAATAAAATCCTACTGGTGGTTTAAATTTAAGTAATGCTCCTGCTTCTACATATTTTAATGAACCGCCTGTAAATGTTCCTAGTTGATATGCAACGTCATTAATATTGTTTAATAGTCCTGTTGAACTATTAGTTGTTTTAGTTGTTTGCTTCCATGTAGCATTAAGATCACTAACAATAATCTTAGCATAGTTTGCAAAGTAAAAATTACTAACTGCTCTATTTTGTATAATAGGTAATATTGTATTTTCAATAGTACCTTCAATATCTGTTTGAGTATTAAACGTAAAGGATTCTTTATTTTCATAAGGCTCTCTATAAAGTATGCCATCACTTCCGTACAAGTTTGTACTAGAATATTTTCCGGTAGCATCTTTAAGATCAAAATATCTACTAATACCACTAGCAACTCTATTTGTTGATTTTACTTTAATAATTTCTTGGTTAGTTGTTAAAGGAACAATATTATAATCTTCGCCTGTAACCATTCTATTTTGTGTATAGTAAGTTTGCGGAGCATTAGTTCTAATACTTGATGTTGTTTCACTAATAGTAGCATTAGTTACTGCTGTTTTAAGCTCTAAGCCAACAGTCATTGTTTCTGTTGTTCCTGACTTAGAAAGATAAGGAAAACTAATAGTAATATTTGTTAACTCTGCCGGATTAATACTTAATGATCTGTTAGCACTAGTTCTATAATAAAGTCTAAATCCTCCCTGTGGTAAGTTACCAAATGTTCCATCAGCAAATACTAAACTAATTTCGTCATTTGATCTAGTTTGTACAACATAAAAGTCTTTAATCTTTTTGTTTAAACTATTATAAATTGCATTGTTTCCTTCAGTTGAACTTACCTTTGTCCAAATTTTACTAGGAACACCAGCACTGTTTAAACCATAAAGCCAAACATCACTATCATTAATATTTTCTGCTTCAATAGAAATTCTCTGGTTAGCCGAAGGACTAGAAATATCAAATGCATTAGATTTTAAACTACCTTGTCTAAAATGTAAAAAGTATCCTGAGTTTGAACTTCCGGATCCTCTTCCATCTTCTCTATATAAAAATGCTAAACTATTTCCTGGTACAGGATTTTCTTCTGTTATTACATCAAAATCAGTATCAATACCTGTTGATACAATTTCAAACTGTGTTGTACTACCATTAACTGATTTACTAAAAGAGTATATAGGAACATCATTACCTGCAGATGTAAATCTATATTGTTGTGTAAGTACTCCATTAATTGCTTTAGTTATTGATGGCTTACCAATTGTTCCGTTTTGTGGCAGTGCTGAATTTAACACACGTCTAAACTGTTCTGACCAATTAGAATTACTAGGGTCATTCCAAATAATAGTTTGGTCTGCTAAGTTAATACCGTTGCTATCAGTTAGAGCTTCTGTAGTACTTACTGTTTCAAATTTAAGTAATCCGTTTGCACATTGATTACGTTTAGGATTGTACGATAGCATACGTGCTAAACGGAGAACTGATTCTCTACGTTCAGCTAGTTCTAAAAAGTTTTCTCTTGCGTTTAGATCAACTCTGTAACTAATATTTTGCCCTAAGAATGCAATCATGTCAATAAGAGCAAGATACTCTGATGTGTCTACATAGTCGTTAAAATCTTCTGGGTAATTTTGTCTTAGATAGGTGATCATTGCCCGTCTAAGTGTGTCAAAGTCATAACTACGGAATTCCGCATTACGGTAACTTTGATATACTTTCTGCCAATCTTCTGCAAGTAGCAGTCTATTTTGTCTGTCGGTTGATGACATTGATTATCCTTCTTTAAACTCTACTGTATTTATTGAAAACAATAATACTAGTACTTAATTGTGTCACGAAAGTCCAACGCTTTTATCAAACTGTAACTTTAGTTGTTCGCTAATATTATAGTCTAAGTACATCAATGTACATTCTATTTGTAATCCGCTTTCATATTCTGAAACTTGAACACCTGTTGCTTGTGTTCTAGGGTCATAATTTACAATATTTGTAACATTAGCTGTAATTGCGTCTTTCAATTGTGATGTTAATGGCTCGTATAAGGCATCCCAAATAATACAACCAAATCTAGGATCAGATAATTTTTCTCCTTGACGTATATTAAGATGATTTAATAAATTTTGTTTAATTAATGAAATATCAAACTGCTGAAAAGAATTATTATCAGGATTAACCGTACTAAATCCTCTGTAGGCTTTTTGTGCTACAGGCGGTTTTGACTCTGTTTTAGGAGTAATTTTAATTGTTTTGTATAAGTCTGTTGCCATGTTAATATTTACCTTATTTTAATCTCCGACCAAAACATCACCACTACCTGTAGCTGTATGGTCACACACTGTATTTCCATCGCCTGCATTGCATACTGCTATGCCACCAATAAAAACATTATTAGATCCAGCAATAATATTTTGAGGAATATGAGGTAGCACTCCGTGTCCTGCTACACCGTCATTGTCTACAATTACTTTTTCTCCATTAGCAAACACTGTTGTTTGACTAGGAATTAAGTCTCCTCCTGATGTATCGTTATCTCTGCTTATTCCTGGCATTATTGTACCTGTGATGTTCCTGCACCTTTATCAATAGGTGTCGTTGTTGTTAAACTTGCCAATGGTGTAAGTTCATTGTTAATAATTTTTTGATAGAATCCTTTTCCTAATCCAATTCTGCTTGCTGTGTTTGAACCGTTTGAATCAGCATATCCAACTGCTTTTTTAAATTGTGATCCTAGAGAACTAAAACTTGTACTTGTCCAATCTACACTTTTACTTTTTAAGTATGCTACTGCAACTTTTGTAGCAACTGTAGGATCGTTTGCCATGTCAGCATTGTTGTAAATATCAACACCTGCTAGTCCGCCATATTTTTTATAGTTATATGTTCCTGTAATTTGTATAAGTCCTCTACCTCTATATCTAAATCCATCGCCTGTTTCTGGAGGACCGTTACCCATTCTGTTTCCGTATACTGAATTTGCAATAGCTGGCGGTCCGCCAGCAACTAGTGCTTCTGCTTTACGCTTACCTGCTGATCCACCAAACCTATTTGGCCATACACGCTGTAGAGTTGATACTCTATAGTTCATATTTTCTGACCTTGGTTCAAAATTACATTCTTTTTGTACTTGGGCACAAGCCATTGCTACTGCATAAGCATTAGTTGATTTCCAAGTTAATGGATCTAATCCTAAACCTTTTATAAGTTCGCTTAAGAAATACCGTTGCATATCATCTACTGGTACTGGATCTGCTGGCTGGTTGCCTGATGCATTATCTGTATTTTTAGTTGGAACTTTGTCAGCATCAAATGGTTCTCTTACACGCTCACCTGTTACTGGATCTTGGATGTATGCATCTTGTGCATTATAGATACCCGATGTTTCTGAGTAATCAGGTATATCACTATCTTTATCAATTTGAGGTTGTTGTAATCTAACTTCTGGTGACGGTGCTAATATACTTGCTGTAGCACTAGGAGTATGTCCTGCTGGATTAATGTTTTCGTGTCCGTCCCATGGTTCATGTCTTGGAATACGTCTTGGTCTGTTTGCTTCAACTGCAACACTTGCTCTTGTTGCATCTGCTGTTACTCTCAACGGATTTCCGTCAGCATCATTAATAATATTATCATCTTTATCTCGTACTTCGTTAGCATCGTCTAATACCGCATTAGTTGCTGATTTAGTAAATGTATCACCGATTACATCTGCTGTGTCAGCCGCCGTAGCAGGCACTGTACTATTCATGTGTACTTGTGATGCTGTTTCAGAATGTGTACCTATACTTAGAATACTTGTTGTTGTTCCTGCATCTAATTTATTTGCAAGAGTACTTTTAATTTGTGTGTTAGCGGCACTTGTAAATTTATTATCGCCTACAGTATTTAAATTAAACGCTCCATTTACAGTCTGTCTGTAATCGCCAACTACTTTACTATGTAAGTTTGCGTTTATAGCAATATGTCCATCTTGACTAACTTGTAAATTATAATCTCCGTTAATTGTTGAACGCTGTGTTCCTTTGATTTGAATGTCTTGATCACTACCCACTGCTACAGTATGATTATTACCTGTCCATTCGTTTTTGTCCATTCCAACAAATGTAGTTTCGTTTTTATTTGTTTTAACATCTCTATCATTATTAACCATTAACTTATAATTACGTCCTGCTGTAAAGTTAATATCTTTACCAGACTCAATGTTTATATCTCTATCAGCTTTTATGTTAAGATCTGTTTCTGTTCTTAGGTTAATACTATCTTGTGCGTACACATCAATTTTGCCATTTGATGTTAATTCAATCCATGCTGTACCATTTGCATTACCAATGTAAATTAAATCTTCTGTGTTATGTAATAAAATTTGATGCCCTGTTCTTGAACGTAATCTAATATGTTCATTGAACGGTAACGTAACATCTGACTTACTAATATTATCAGGAGTATTCTCAATATCATAATATAGTGCTGGATTTTCTTTTGCTATTCCATTTCTAAGAATAGTAGGATCTCCATCGTCCATTGTAAATGCTGATCCGCCTAGTCTGCTTCTAAACATATAAGATGCACTTCGTACATCTCCATATTTTCCTTTTGGCTTGCCATCACGCTTATCTAAAGGTCCAGGAGTATTCCAACCATAAACAGTATTAGGAATGTCACGTCTTGAACTTGTAGTTGTTGTTCCTCTAATAACATCTTGTTCAAGTCCTTGTTTTGCAAGTGTCAAAGACATCATAGGATTAATAGGTCTTGGAAATTTATCTGGATTATTTCCTTTACGTATATCTAAAGGTCCTGTTGCGTTAGCTCCAATACCTTTATTAAATTCTCCTACGGGTAAACTTTTACCTTTGAAGTCATCCAGTATCCCGTCTTGTACAATATTAGTTGACTTATCTGCTGGATAACCGCCTGGAACCATCATGTTCATATATTCGTCTTGAATACATCCTATCCAATAACACTGGTTTGGTGATCCTTCTGCAAATATAACAAGAACTTTAGTTCCTGGATCAGGTGGTACTGCCCAAAATCCGTAACTCTGTTGCGTATTATAATAGTCGTTATTTTTTCCGTTACTACGAACATCTGTAGTTCCGTAAAACGGTGAGCAATACCTAGCTGTAAATAATTGTCCATCGTCTAAATCGTCTGAGCCAGCAACTGTGTTAGGTAATAACTGTACTCGTAATGCTCCCTGACGTTTAGGATCTAAATGATTAACTACTTTTGCTAGAAAAGGGCCTGGAGGCATTTTTGCAAGGCCAACACCCGACGAGCGTTTATTAATATTATTTGATTCTATTTGATCCATTATGTTCTATCGTGCTCCATAGTCGCCGTCATCGCCTGGTAAGTCAGCTGTGTTATCTGCACCATAGCCACCATCTATACCAGCATTTGGGTTACTTGTTTTTCCAAATGCTTCTCTTTGATAGTCGACATCTGAGTCAACCTGTGCATTTTTATCTACTTTTGGTTGTGATGGTTTTGGTTTATCTTTATCAGTTGCTAACTTAGCCGCTTCTTCTGTAGTTAAATTAGCTTGTTGTTGTTCGCTAACATCTATTATGCCATCCATATTTTTATCAGCTACAGCAAAATCATGCTGAGGACTGTTTTCGCCAAATTTAGCTTTAGCTTCATTTTGTGCTTTTGTATAGGCTTCTTTTTGGTCTTGTATTTTCTTTTTGGCCGCTTCTTCTAGATCTTTTAAATCAAAGTTAGGACGTTTTACTAGTTCAAGTTCTTGTGTAAATAAGTTGCCTGAAAAATTATTATTGACTCCAACAACTTGATACAATCCACTGAAGTTTGAAACTCCAACAGCTGGTCCGTCCATTTTATAATTTCCTGCTTGTGGATCAATATCTATAGGAGATAAAAAGTTTAGCAATATATCAACTTGTCCGTTTTGGTAACTAATACTTCCATCCGAAGTGACATTCGTCCATTCAGTTACACTTGCGTTATAATTTCCTGTTCCGCTATCTGCAATATAATAAGGATCTCCTAAAATTTTAATAGTCATTGTTAATAAGTCAACATCACTGTTTACAAGGGCTTCATTAAACTGTCTAGCCATTCTTCTTTCTGCTGTTTCAGTCACTGCACCAGCAAGTTCTTGTGATTTAGACTGTGATACATCGCTTTGTATGTTTGTTACGTTAGCACCAGTTTTATCTGAAGTATCGTTGTCTAATTCAAGTTCTGTACTTTTTTCTGTTGAAGACTGATTTGAAGCATCGTTGTTACCGCTGTTATTGTTATAATCAGTTGATATAGATCTATAAAATGCATTATTAAATTCGATATTAAATTCTAAAATATCTTTATTAAGTCCTGTGTACATATAATTGTATGCTTTGGCCGCTTCTTCAACTAGTTTATTATATCCTGCTGGTGGGTCATTAGGTAATTTAAATATACTTGTATTTGCTCTATATGGTACAACTTTATATACGTAAATTCTTGGCATTCGTCCTAGTGCTTTTTCGGCTTCTTTATCAGCAACCATATATACATCAGCTTCAACTCTAAACCAAGGTATAGTACCATCTTTAGCTTGAAGCTCTTTTCTCATTATAGTTTCACCAAAGGCACTTAATAACACAAGCTCTTCAAGGACTCTTTGTATTGGTGTTCCGGCTCTAAACTGTATAGTGCGTTGTTGAGGATTAATTAGAGTGCCATTTTTTGAATATGTCATTGTTTTAGGATTTAAAGCAAATCCTGATTTGCCAAATGGAGTATCTCCATATGCTGTTGGTATTTCAGTTGTAATTTTATTTCTACCAATAGCATTAGTTCCTGTATCTCTATTTGCTATTGTTTTTTTAATTGTTTCGCTTAGATTACCTCTTTTAATACTATAACCTAATAATGAATTAACATAGTCTTTTTTCTGCTTGCCTTTACTCTCGGCCCAATCTCTAGTGTCCTCAGCATAGCCTGCACCATCTTCTCGAGAATCAATTGTTGTATAGGCCGCATCATAATTAATTCCTTCTTTAATTATATAATCGTCCCCTTCAGTTGCAGTATTTTTACCATATTCTGTTCCAGAATTTGTAGCATCTTTCATTGCATCTGCCGCCGCCGCACTTGAAGTATCTGTTGGGAAAGAAAATACAAATTCATCTGTTTCAACTTTATTTTTTTGGAACTTTTGTTTTTGTAATAAATGTGTGTTAATTTGTGTTGCTAAACTTCCTAATCCTGATTGACAAATTTCTTCAAGGTCTGTCCCGTGTATAGTAACATTACATGGCAAGTTTTGTGTTCCATCTTGAAATGCTTCGTCATTAAATGCACTACAAGAAAATCTATAAATTGAACCTTCTGTATCAACATTAAAATCAACACTTACAATTTTTAAAGGTAAAAGACGTTTAGCTGACGATAGTTGGGGATTAACTTCTCCTTCACCTATATCTTGCCAGCCTACAAAATTAATTGACAATAACCAAGGTGCTTCTAAATAATTAGTATATCCTGCATTGTTAGATGCTAATTGCATTGTTTGTAAAAGTTGGCCCATACTATATGGTTCTCTAATTTCAAAACTTAAATTATAAAAATTAGTTGATCTACTTTTTTTGTTTGGTGCAATTACAGTTTGTATATCTACATTATCTATAAAATATTGTGTATCTATATTGTAGTGTTTTTCTGCATGTGTTCTTGGTTTTTGATCAGCATTAAATGATCCTCCAGATTTGAGCACCATGTGTCCATTTCTAAGACCGGTTTTTCTGTAGGTATCATCTGGAAAATTTAATTCATCTGGACTTATGCATCCAAACGAAAATATATTATTATAAGATGCAAATGATTCTAATTCATTTGGTAACGGTAATGATCCTGGTTGTTGTGATATTTGAGATGATAGAGCTTTAGGCGGTGTCTTAACTTTTGAAACATCGCCAAATGTTGCTGATTGTGATCCTCTGGCTCCATAGTTTTGTGATACTGGGTACGGTTCATCTTGTTCTAAAACTTTAACTATAGGACTTGAAGTTTGATTAGCTTTACTAATAATTCCTGAAAACGGATGTCCTTGGAAGAAAGGAGGTATTTCGCCCTTCTTAGCGGCCTCTCCGTTTGTTTCATACATGTCGGCAAGACCATGCATGCCAAGAGCTCGCATAACCTTTTTAGCTTCTTCAGGATCGCCTTCGGCTGGCTTTGGTTGTTTGGGAGGTTTTGTACCCAACTCATTATATGTTTTACCGCTTTTGTCTTTTGGATCTACTTTATTACCTGGAGTGATTAGTGCTTCTCCAGTTTTAGGATCCGTTCGGTATGTAGACAAATTTATTCTCCAATTGCTTCTTTAACACGTTTTGGATCTGGCAAATAAATTTGTACTCCAGGTACCATGTCGTATACAGGGTCTTCAATAACGTCTAAATTTCTTTGTGCAAAAACCCACCATAGTTTGTTTGATCCATACATGTCATGAGCTAGTAAATCTGGCCTGTGTGTATACTGAGGCTCAATAGTATATAACGGATCATCAGCATATGCTGGCACAGGTCTGATTGATAATATATCAAGATTTCCGTTGAATTGTGTTTTTGTATGTTTGTATGGGCTACTCATTAAATATATCCTTGTCCAAGATTAGATCCATTAGTAAAGTCTGTATAATTAAATGTTGATTGTTTTGATCTACTGTATATAGGTTGGACTGTAATACTAAATTGTGATTCAGCTGGTGCCCAACCGTAATTTAGTTTTGTAGCAGACTGATCCATCATAGCTCGTTGTGCTTCTCGACCAGATAAACGTGGGCCTGTACTAAATCCTGTACTAATATAATCAACTTCATTAGGCATATCAACTGTAAAGTTTTGTATAATAACTGGAACATTGTTGAATACATAGTCACCATAACCATTTAATTTTGCAATAGGTGGTGGAGACCCTGTGCTGTTCATTCCATAATCCATTTTGGTCATTGTTCTTAAATAATGTAAACATGCCATCCAATATCTTGCTTCTGTTGCATTTTGGACGTAAAATTGTCCCACAATGGTCATTGCGTCCACTTGTGAGTTCTGATACGCAAAGAACGGATAATTATTATGTATAGGGCTTACAGTATTATATGCGGCTGAATGACTGATAATAATTGTAGGTGTATAAGGAAAAACCATGTTTCCACCTGTAGATGCTTCGTTTAACGGATTTAGTATTCCATCTGCGGCAATTGATGGAGGAACTGATAATTTGACACGCCAATCTTTGTTTTCAACATCTGTATTAAAAAATGCTTTTGATTTTGCTTCAAAGTTATTAGCACCTTTCTTTGGAAGGTTCACACCTCGCATTTTAGATCCTAGATCACCTGCAATATCACCAAATATGTCTTGTCCAATATCTTTTATAGTGTCAATACCACCTGATATAAAATCAGGAACATTACCGCTTGCTACATTCTGTCCTGCGGCGCCAGTGCCTGTAGGGGGTTTCTTTTGACCCGCCGCATAGTTGCGAGCAGATACGTAATCACTGTCTCTATTTCTTGCCATAATTTAATTGTCTCCTATATACATTATTTAGTTGACTTTATTAACAGAGTAGTTTATAATATAACAAACAATCGGAGAAAATATGAATAAACGTGTAAATTATCTAAACAACAAGGACATATTAAAGGAAATACACAAATCCAAGACTACATTCTGTAGTTATGTTGATCCTGAGTATGGCCAATATGATATAATCTTACCAGAAATTGGTAAAATTAATATTAGAACAATAGCTGAAGCAAAACGCAATAAAGCAAAACGCTTACAGCAACAAGCCTTTGAAGCCGCTAAATTAGCAGGCAAGAGAGTAAAACTAGCAGAGTTTGAAATTGACTATCGAAAGATAACAAAAGAAGAACTAGTATTTCGTATTATGTCATTTGACCATATTCCAGAAGAGCCTGGACGTAAGAAAAATCCTAAAACACCTGCAGACTATAGAGTAAAATTAAACTTTCCTCCCTTCCAACATTTTAAACATGATGAAGCTGGAGAACTAGTGTGTATAGGCAAAAGCCATTGGGAAGGTGGTATGGACAACGGATACTTTAACAAATCACACGGTAAAGCAACTAATAAACTTGCTATGATGTGGATGAAACTTTGTGATCGTTATGCAACAAGAGGCAATGTACGTGGGTACACATACAATGACGAGATGCGTGGACAAGCAATTCTACAGTTAGCACAAATTGGTTTACAGTTTGACGAATCAAAGTCCAATAATCCTTTTGCTTATTATACTGCGGCAGTTACAAATTCATTTGTTAGAGTTATTAATATTGAAAAACGTAATCAAAATATTAGAGATGATATATTAGAAATGAACAATATGAATCCTAGTTATACTAGACAAGCACAAGGCGAATGGGATCGTGTTAAAACACAAGATGCTAAACCACCTGTACCAAATCCTTCCAAAAACACTTGACTTATATCAAATTATAACGTATAATATACAAAAGAGGAGTACGGATGTTTAAAAAAGCGGCGGTGTTTACAGATATTCACCTAGGACTGAAGTCTAACAGTAGACTACATTTACAAGATTGTGAAGACTTTGTAGATTGGTTTATTGAACAAGCAAAAGCAAACGGTTGTGAGACTGGTATTTTCTGCGGTGACTGGCATCACAATAGAAATACAATTAATGTACAAACACTAGACGCGACTACACGTTGCCTAGAAAAATTAGGTGCGGCTTTTGAAAAGTTTTACTTTTTTGCAGGTAATCATGACTTGTACTACAAAGACAAACGTGATGTTTACAGTGTAGAGTTTGGCAAACATATTCCTGGTATTACATATGTAGATGAAATACTAGTTGAAGATGATGTTGCATTAGTCCCTTGGCTTGTTGGTGAAGAATGGAAAAAGATTAGCAATATTAAAACAAAATATATGTTTGGTCATTTTGAACTACCTAGTTTCTATATGAATGCAATGGTGCAGATGCCTGATCATGGCGAACTAAAAGCTGATCATTTTAAACATCAAGAGTATGTGTTTAGCGGACACTTCCATAAACGCCAAGTACAAGGTGCAGTACATTATATGGGTAATGCTTTTCCACACAACTATGCAGATGCATGGGATGATAAACGTGGTATGATGATACTTGATAAAGAAAATAACGAAGAACCACAATATATTGATTGGCTTGACTGTCCTAAGTATCGCACGGTTAAACTTAGTCAACTACTAGACGAAAAAGACACACTACTTAAAAACAAAATGTATCTTAGAGTAACACTTGATCTTCCAATTAGTTATGAAGAAGCAAGTTTTATAAAGGAAACATTTATTAACGAATACGATTGCAGAGAAATTACACTAATTCCTAGTCAACAAGACGAAGAAATACATACAGACATTGACATTAGTACATTTGAAAGTGTAGATGAAATTGTTACTAAAGAAATTACTGCATTGGATACAGAAAACTACGACAAGAAGTTATTATTGGGAATCTATGACGAACTATGATTAAAATAAAAAGTTTAACCGTAAAGAACTTCATGAGTGTGGGCAATCAGACCCAAGCAGTTGATTTTGATAAACAACAACTAACACTTGTGCTAGGAGAAAACCTTGACCAAGGTGGCGATGATAGCGGATCACGTAATGGTACAGGTAAGACTACTATTATAAATGCATTAAGTTATGCCTTGTACGGGCTTGCTTTAACAAATATTAAACGCAATAATTTAATTAATAAAACTAACAACAAAGGTATGTTGGTTACACTGTCTTTTGAAAAGGACGGACAAAATTATAAGATTGAAAGAGGACGTGGTCCTAATATCTTAAAGTTCTATGTAAATGAACAAGAACAAGAGATGTTAGATGAGTCACAAGGTGATAGTCGCAAAACACAAGAAGACATTATACATCTATTGGGTATGTCGCATAATATGTTTAAGCATATTGTTGCACTAAACACATACACAGAACCGTTCTTAAGTATGCGAGTCAATGATCAAAAAGATATTATTGAACAGTTACTTGGTATTACAATATTATCTGAAAAAGCGGAAGTACTTAAAGAAAAAGTAAGACAAACTAAAGAAGCAATTACAGACGAAACTGCTCGTATAAATGCTATTGAATCTAGTAATACACGTATTGGTGAAACTATTCGTAGTTTGCAAACAAAACAAAGTGCATGGAATACAAAACAAAAAGAAGATATTGCTAAATTAGAACGCTCGATTGACGAATTAGAACACTTAGATGTAGATAATGAATTAGATAAACACGAAAAACTAGCAAATTGGGCAGAACAAAATAATGCCATTTTGGCTCTTAAAAAGGAATTAAGCACATTAGAGCCAGCACTAGTACGTGCAGACAGAAGTGTTGAAAAAGCACAAAAAGACTCTAAAAATTTAGATCAAGGCACTTGTCATACGTGTGGTCAAGAACTGCATGACGAGAAAAAAGACGAACTACAAGGTAAAAAAGATAAAGAACTTAAAGACGCTATTGCATATCAGTCTGAAGTAAGTTCTAAAGTTACTGACGTAACAACTGCACTAGATAATATTGGTGATATTAATGGTCAACCTACAACATTTTATGAAACACTTAAAGAAGTATATGATCATAAACAGAATGTAGCACAATTACAAGAAGCACTTGATCGTTCTAAAACAGAAATTGATCCTTATCAAGAACAGATTGATGATTTAAATGAAACAGCAATACAAGTAATTGATTGGGATACTGTAAACAACTTAACAAGTTTAAAAGATCATCAAGACTTTATGTTAAAACTGCTTACTAACAAAGATAGTTTTATTCGTAAAAAAATTATTGATCAAAACTTAGCATACCTAAACAACAGACTTACTAACTATCTTGACAAACTAGGATTACCACATAGTGTTGTATTTCAAAATGACTTGACAGTCGAAATTACACAACTAGGACAAGATCTAGACTTTGATAATTTAAGTAGAGGTGAGCGTAATAGACTTATACTTGGTATGAGTTTTGCATTTAGAGATGTTTGGGAAAGTTTGTATCAGAATATCAACTTATTGTTTATTGATGAGTTAATTGATAGCGGAATGGATACTAGCGGAGTTGAAAACTCTTTAGGTATTTTGAAGAAGCTGGGTAGAGAAAGACAAAAGAATGTTTATCTTATATCCCATAAAGATGAACTAGTAGGAAGAGTAACACACGTTCTTAAGGTTATAAAGGAAAATGGCTTTACATCATATGAGAACGATGTAGAAATACACAATGAATGACGATATACATGATAAGCTAACAAAAGCATATATGTCATACTTTAAGGCAAACGAGAAATTTGAGGCTCGTAACTCTGTGCGAACGCACCGTGAAAGCAGAAAGTGGTTACGCGAAATACGTAGCCTAGCTAAACAGCGTATGGACGAGATACACAATAAGCATAATTCCAAAAAGGAAGGCCCCAAAACATAGGCAACGGTAAGTACCAGTATGCAATGGACTTATCAAGGTAAAAAAGTGAAAGAAATGCCTGAAGGCGTTGAAGCATTTGTATACTTGATAACAAATAAGTCTAATGGCATGAAATACGTAGGCAAGAAACTAGCAAAATTTAAGACAACTAAACCTCCGCTAAAAGGCAAAAAGAATAAAAGACGTGGAACAAAAGAAAGTGACTGGAAAACCTATTGGGGATCTAGTGATAGACTTAACGCAGACGTTGAAACATTAGGCGAAGACAACTTTACTAGAGAAATATTACATTATTGTCCAAGCAGAGGCATTGCAAGTTACTTAGAGGCACGAGAACAATTTGAACGCAGAGTACTAGAAACTGATGATTACTATAATGGTATTATTAATGTTAGAGTTGGCGGGTCAAAGATTCTAAAAGAACACTTACAAAAAATATAGGCAAGCCAATACAGCACATAAGGATAGCGGGCCAGATAGATAATTCCGCTGTGAAAGGGTGGCATGAAAACCACACACGTAACATATTGATTCATACGAACCATAACGATCAATATAGGCTAGTTGCTGTTAGTCAAGAACCACAATGTTCATAAAAACTCTTTAGCAATAGGAACGAAGCGAGAGGTAATGTATTATAAACTGCACATTAACTTAGTTAATGTACTCTTTATGTTACATATGTCGACGTAGGTTGGGAAAGGTCAGAGCCCATTGAACAGTGAAAATACCTATTTCCGAATCTCGGCTGTGACGAACTCACATGAAGTGTCAAGATTAGATGGAACCACTAAACAGGTTCCGTCTGACTGAAACAATCTACATGAAGCAATTACAATATTACTACGTAATATTGCTTTAATTCATATCTATTAATTCTATCAACAAACGAAGTGTTATAGTTTGAGCGTAAGCGATAAACTAATTGTTACGAAGTAACAATTCTAATTGTTTTTATAGATTATCCACATTAGTACTACTGTTAAAACTAAGAAGTAGAATATAGGTGAACACATGGCGAGTATTTAGTGTAGATCAGGATCTCTTCCAAAACCCGACTTAACACTACTAACTTCGAATGATTCATATCTGAGCTGTAGATGAGGTTGTGTATCACGCATTGTTTCTATATATTGATGTACTTCGTCAATACTGTTTACAATTTCAATCTCATTATCGAGATTGTCTAGTATTCGATATCTTGTAATCATGTAGAGTTATTTAATAAGTATTTCTGTGTTGAAAAGTATAAATATAATTAATCGGGAGCTAAACTATGAACGTACATGACATTTTATCTGAATCTAAACAAGTTGACGAAGGTCCTATTAGATTTATGAAAAGAACACTAGGAAAAAACACAGCTATGGGCAAGGCCGCACAGTTAGATGTTGAACTAGATAAAGAAGTTGCAAATATTTACAAAGATTATTATGCAGTAAGTAAGCAAGACCCTAAACTACAAGGTATGACAGCTAAAGGTTTAGCTAACTTTCTTGTTGCAAAAGGTTTTGTAAGCAAACCTAGTGCAGTAATGCAGTACATCAATCAAGAACCTAGTCTAGGTAGAAAAGCGGCTAAAGCAGGTAAAAAAGTTGCTAAAGGCGCTAAAGCGGCCGCAGGCGCGGCTAAGTCCGGAGCAAGCAAAGTAGGACAAGCGGCAAGCAAACTAAAACAAAAACTTTCTCCACAAGCATCAGGACTAACACCAGATCAACCTAATCTCCCAGGTATTGAATCTATGTATAGTGAATCAAGATTAAATGAAGTAGATGTACAATTATCAAGTGGACAAGCTAAGAAAATTATCAAACGTTTTGTTCAACAAGGTTTTCAAAAACAACTAGGTGGTAGAGTTAATAAAAGTTCTTATGGCGATGCAGGCGCACAAGATTCAAAAACTAGCAAGGCACAAGCAAGCACAAAGACTGCTAGTAGTAACAGTGATGCTAAAGATATGGCTACTCCAACAATGGATGTTAAGTCAGCAATTAAATTCTTAAAGTCACAAGGTTATACTGTAACTGCACCTAAAAAAGTAAAAGCCTAGTCTTACCAAAAAGGCTGTCCAATTTCTTTGGCAGTATCTAAATTCTCTTTAATGATATCATTTAAGATTAGGGTATCCTCACGACATAGTAAGTATGCGTCATTAAGTTGAATACCACCACGGAACCACCAAACTAGTTTCATAATACTATGTTTGATTTCTTTTACCTCGTTTTCGAGGACCTTAACCTCGCTTAGGATTTTGTCGAGGCTCCACGTTAAGATCCTTAGCCGAAAAAATTACTCTGATCGAATGTAATTGGTATTTCGTAGGTCTTACTAGCACCTGCTTCAATTTCTTCAGGAGTTGCTTCTACTACTAACGGCTTTTGCTCAAATCGTTCTTTTTGAGATTTAATATAATCAGCAATTTGATTATATGTTTTTGCTTCAGCACCTTCTAAAAATTCTTTTAGATACTTTGGATTAGTAACAGCTTCTTCTGCACCATCAGGTTGAATAGCAACTACATTAGCAACAACTGCATTAATATTAATATCAGTTAACTTTGCAAAACTTTTTTGAAAACGTTCTAGTTTGACAGTTTCATCAATGCTGTCATCGTTAACTGTAGTAAAAATACGCTGTTCCTCAAATGCTTTAATAGCTTGTTGAGTAACCATTCTGTAACTAGCTGGTTTTATTTGAACTCTAAAGCCATCAATTTGAAATGTATCAGTGTATTCTGTATTAGTTAAGTTGTCGTAAATTGTTTGCAAATCTAATTGAAAGTCTTTAGTTAAGTTAGTTCCTGGAACAGTAGAAGACATATCAATCTTCTCTCCAAAACTAGCCATTCTAATAGCAACTAAAATTGCATCTAAGTCAATACTAGGAGTGTGCCAAGCGTCTTTAATGTTTGGCATACAACTTTGAATAACATCAACAGTTGCTTGACCGTTTAATAATGCATCTGGTGTTTTAAACGTAATCTCATCTTTGGCAGTCATTGCATATACAGGATATTCACCTGTTTCTGTTTTCTGCAATGCATTCTGCGGCCAGTATTGCCCTTCACTAGGTAACTTTACATAAATCTTAGGTTGTCTTAAATGTTTTATTAATGGGTTACCAGCCGGCTGTTGTACCGGTACTGGTTGAGCTTGCATCGGCGGCATCGGCGGTTGTGCCGGATTTTTTGCTGACGGTTGCTGAGGCATACCCATCTGCATGCCTTGATTTCCCATGTTTGGTGGGACATTATTATCTACCATGTTTATATCTCCTGCTAAATACTATTGTAATAGCATACATATTTATAGCTATATATAATGTGAGTACTTAATAAATGGCAGACGTAAAAATTGATATTCCAGGAATTGGAGAAGTAACAGCTGATAATGCGGCATCTGAAGCTACTTTAAGAGAAATCTTAAAAGCCTTAGGCGGACGTAAGATGAATCCTAATGCCGGCGGTGGCGGTACTGCTGGTAGTAACCTTGACAAAGCTGGAAAGTCTGCAAAAAACTTAGGTAAAGATTTTGACGATACTGGTGACGCAGTTGTTGGTTTTGGTGGGAAGTTAAAAAGTATAACAGGCGGAATACTTAACGGACTACTTGCATCAGTTTCAGCGGTAGTGGGTGCAGTTCCAGGATTTGCAAGTGAATTAGCATTTGGTGGTCAACAATTATCTGATTTTACTAAACATTTACCTATTCCAGGATTAGGAATATTATCTAATGTGTTAGACACACAAATTAATAGTTTTAGACAACTTACACAAACTGGTGCTAGTTTTGGTAACAGTATGTTTGAGATTACTAGAATTGCAGGACAAGCGGCAATACCACAACAAGATTTTATTGAACTTGTTAGTCAACAAAGTGAAAGCCTACGTATATTTGGCAACACAGTTGGAGATGGTGCAAGACGTTTTGCAGGACTGTCAAAAGAACTTAGACAAAGTCCTTTAGGTACAAGACTAAGAGAAATAGGTTTTACATCTGAAGAACTAAACGAAAACTTTATAAACTATAGTGAGTTGATGCAAGTATCAGGTAGACGACAGTTTATGACAGATAAACAATTAATTGAAGGCTCATTAAAATATTCATCTGAACTTGATAAGATATCAAAACTTACAGGTAAAAGTCGTAAAGCACTAGAAGATGAAATGAAGGCAAAAAATCTAGATATTAGACGCCAAATGGCAATTAATAAACACGGTGATGAATTTGCTTTGAGATTACAACAAATGGCGGCGGCATCCCCTCAACTTGAAGCGGCACTACTTGATATGGCTGACGGAGTTGCAAACGATCCATTGACAAAACAGTTAATGGCCAACAACGATACGTTTAGAAGAGAAGCACAAAATATACAAAACATGACTTCTGAACAAGCGGCTAACTTTATTGTAGGTGTTAAAGAAGACGGTATGAAGTTTGCCAAAACACTTGGTGATGCTGGAGTACAAGCCGCACTTGCTGGAGGAACTGCAACAGGTGAACTACTTACAACCATTGGTAGTATTCAAACAGCACAAAAAACAGTAACTGATGCAACTACTGAAGAACAAGCCAAGCGTGATAAAGTAACAGAGAAAATGGGTACGTTTGCTGAGACAGTTGCAACAATACAAGGTGACATACAAGCGTCAATTGTTGACAGTGGAATATTTAAAACTTTATCAGATGACATTGGAGACTTTTTACCTACTACTGAAGAAGCTCAAAAAATGTATGAAGAGGCTAGTAAGATATTTAAAGATCAAATACTACCATCATTGACTTCAACATGGGAATGGCTCAGAGGCGACGGTCTTAATAAAATGAAAAGTGGAATTGGTGATGTAGTAAATTTCCTTAAAGACTTGTTCCTAGGCAAAAAGGCAATGGAAGGTCCTCCAGGATCAGGTGGACGTACTGGAGAACGTGAAGGCGGATTGATAAAAACAATGGGCGATATGATGACTACTTTTAGTGAGTTATGGAAACAGCATGGTCCTGCTATTAAATCTTTCTTTACAGATCTATTTGCTGACCCTAAAGCATTCTTTGACAAAAATATTAAACCAAAGATAGACGAAGCATTTAGTTCTTTATTAAGTGGCATAGGTTTCTTAGCAATTGGTGGTTCTATTACTTGGATGTTAGTTAAAGCTATAGCTAAATTAAATCCTTGGGTTAAAATCGCTGGATTACTTATTGCTGGTGTTAGTATGTTTATAGATTGGGAGAACATAAAAGAGTTCTTTAGCATAGAAAATCTTAAGATAAAAATAAAATCAGCTTGGAAAAGAGTTGTTGATGGGTTTACTGGCTTGTTTAGTTGGGAATCGATCAAATCGTTTATTGGCGGTATTTTACCTGATAATAGATTAGGTGATTGGGCAAGAGGCAAACTAGGACTTAATGCAGGAGAAACTCCACAAACAGAGACTACAACTCAAAATCCAACTACTATTGAAGAAGTTGTTGCAGAATCCGGTGGCGGTAGTAAATCTACTGATAGTACTGGAACATTAGACAAACAGAATGAAGCCAGTAATGAAGAGAAAAGTTGGTGGGAATCGATAAGTACTAAGTTAGAAGAGTTAATTAATGTTAATAAAGATACCAAAAAAGCCACACAAAACCTAAACGGTAATTTAAACGGTAGATAGGATAGGATAAGATATGAGTTGGAAAAGATACTTTACACCAGTTGAAGGCGAAGCAGGAACTCGCAGTCCTTTAAGCGTTGGTCAAGGTACACAAGCTGGCCCTGCAAGATCAAACTATTCAAGTTTTTTACCTGATGTGTACACAGGCGCTCCTAATAGAGTTGAGCGATATGGTCAATATAATACTATGGACCAAGATAGTGAAGTTAATGCGGCATTAGATATTTTAGCTGAGTTTTGTTCACAGCAAAATCCAATTAATAAAACAAGTTTTAGTATTGATTTTAAAAAGATGGCTACTAATTCAGAAATTAAAGTATTAGAGCAATACTTACAGCAATGGACTAAACTTAATGATTTTAGTACACGCATGTTTAAAATTGTGCGTAACGTTTTTAAGTTTGGTGATGCTTTCTTTATTAGAGATCCTGAAACTAAAAAATGGCATCATGTTGATCCTGCAAAAGTTTCAAGTATTATTGTTAATGAATCAGAAGGTAAAACACCAGAACAATACATTGTTAGAGATCTTAATTTAAACTTTGTAGACAATGTAGCAACAACACCATATACTACAAACGGTAATGCAACTGGTGGTGGTGACGGATACTTAACCGGCGGTGTTCGCGGTATGGTTGGAAACACACAAACATCTGGCTCAAGTGCAGGACGCTTTGGTCATGATAAAACTAAAGAACATGCTATTGATGCAAAGCATATGGTACATATGAGTTTAAGCGAAGGCTTAGATAATAATGCACCTTTTGGCAATAGTTTGTTAGAAGGTATATTTAAAGTATACAAACAAAAAGAATTACTCGAAGATGCTATTATCATTTACAGAACACAAAGAGCTCCAGAGCGTAGAGTATTTTACGTTGATGTTGGTAACATGCCAAGTCATTTAGCTATGCAATTTGTTGAGAGAGTAAAAACAGAAATACATCAGAGACGTATACCAAGTAAAACAGGTGGTGGCACAAGTGTTATTGATAGTGCTTACAATCCATTATCTACTAACGAAGATTACTTCTTTCCGCAAACAGCAGAAGGACGTGGATCTAAAGTTGAAACACTACCTGGTGGTACTAACTTAGGTGAGATTGATGACTTGAAATACTTTACAAACAAACTAGTAAGAGGTTTACGTATTCCAAGTTCATACTTACCAGCCGCGGCACAAGATGAAGGTCAAAGTTCATTTAACGACGGCAGAGTAGGTACTGCATACATACAAGAGCTACGCTTTAACAAGTATTGCGAGCGTTTACAGAACCTTATAGCTGAAGTATTCAATCAAGAATTTAAACGTTACCTAATAGAAAAAGGTATTAATGTTGACATTGCAATGTTTGACTTGTTATTTCAACCACCACAAAACTTTGCAAGTTATAGACAAAGTGAATTAGACAATCAACGTATTGGTACGTTTGCACAAATTCAAAGTATTCCTTTTATTAGTAACAGATATGCAATGAAACGTTTCTTAGGAATGAGCGATTCAGAAATTGCAGACAATGAACGCTATTGGAAAGAAGAAAATGACGAGAACCTATCAACAGCACCAACTGACGCAAGTGCAGAAATGCGTGGAGCAGGTATTAGTGGAGCAGGTATTGAAGGTGACTTAGCAGGCGATGAACCAGTTGCAGACGATGTTGACGGAATGGTTACAGGTGAAACTGAAGGAGTTGATTCAGTAACAACACCAGACCCAGGGGGAGATGCTGGCGCAGAAACGCCTCCGGCATAAATACAAGCATGATACTAAGAGAATTATTTTATTTTGATAAAGAAACTATTGATCCTATTGAGGATAAACGTTATGATGCTACTGACGATCATAGCGTTGTAAATCGCGATGACACACGCAAAACAAGATTAACACTACGTCAAATAAACAAAGCTCGCAGAGCATCAGAGTTACATCAAGAAGAAAAGCAAAAAGAATTAGAATTTGTACGTCAAATGTACGGTATTCAAGGTCAACCTGAAGTATAGGAAGCTCTACAATGACTGTAGCCTTTGTAATAGGTAATGGCGAGAGCCGAAAAGACATAGATCTATACCCACTTAAAAATTACGGAAAAGTATATGCATGTAATGCAATGTTCAGACATTTTGAACCGCATTACTTAGTTGCGGTTGATGTAAAGATGGTACTTGAAATTAATCAAAGCAAGTGGCAAATGGAACACGAAGTATGGACTAATCCAAATAAACAATTTCACACGTTTCAAGGTTTTAATTATTTCCATCCAAGCAAGGGTTGGAGTAGCGGTCCTACAGCATTATGGCTTGCAAGCACACATGCACATGATACAATTTATATGTTGGGCATGGACTTTCACGGATCACTAGATACTCAAGGCAATCGAAGTAAGGTAAATAACTTATACGCAGGAACACACAATTATAAGAGACAAGGCGAGCCAGCAACATACTTTGGCAACTGGGAAAGGCAAACAGCATCAACTTGTGATGCACATCAAGGTAAAAAATACATTAGAATTGTAGCAGATGATGATGATTTTGTACCTAAACAATTAAAGAAATGTACGAATTTATCTCACATAAAAGTGAGTGAGTTTAAAAGATACTATGATTTTTAAACGGTTTGCGACTAAACGATTCGTTTTGACGCCGTTTTCCGTACATTTATTAAACATAGTGTAAATAATACTAGACAGCCTTACATACTAATTAAACATATAGGAGAAAACAATGGCAGACAATAAATTAGAGCAAATGCTCGAAAAACTTGTCAATAACGATCGTGCTGGAGCAGATGAACTGTTTCACGAATTTGTTATTGAAAAGTCACGTGGTATCTATGAAAAGATGCTAGAATCAGATTTAGAAGATCTTGACGAAGTTAAAGACGAAGAAGTAGATGAAGCGTCAAATGACGAAGAAACTAACGAAGCTTCAGATGAAGAAGTAGATGAGTCTTCAGACGACGAAGAGACTAACGAAGCAACAGACGAAGAAGTTGACGAAGCTACTGACGAAGAAGTAGACGAAGCTTCAGACGAAGAAGTTGATGAAAACTTCGACGAAATTACACCAGAAGCTGACCCAATGGGCGGCGACGCGGCTGACGATATGATGGCAGACATCGAAGCAGACGACGAAGAAGGTGAAGACGGCGATATGGACGGCGATGAAGAAGAAATCGAAGACCGTGTAGTTGATCTAGAAGATGCTCTTGATGATCTTAAGTCAGAATTTGAAAAAATGATGGCTGGCGACAATGATGGCGATGAAGGCGACGAAGATGCCGCTGACATGGACATGGATGACGAAGGTGATGAAGACAAGGAAGAGGCATTTGATGTCGCTCCCGAACTTAGCGTAGAAGACGAAGCACCAGCTTTCGAAGGCACTAAAACTGCTGGAGAGCAAATGAGAGAGTACGTAGAGAAAGTAACACCTAAAATGGGCGATACTGGAACAGACGGCACTAAATCACCAGTTGCTGGTAAAAATGACATGGGTGGAACAGCAGGTAACATTGCTGGCGGATCAGCTGAAGAAAAAGGCGGAAAAGCAAGTGCACCTAAAGAAGACAATGCAGGGAACGTTAACGTACCAGGCGGTAAAGCTTCTAAGTCAATGAGTTCAAACGCTAAAGGCCATGGCGCAGAGAAAAAAGGCGCAGGCGAAACTGGAACAGATAGTAAAAGTACTATTGGTTCTTAATTGAGATTAAGGAATAACAGATGTTAAACTTAACTGAAACACTATCATTCGACCAAGCAAAAATGGTCGTTGAGACTACTGAGAATGAAACAGGTGGAAAAGACCTGTATCTAAAAGGTATCTGCATACAAGGTGGTGTTCGTAACGCTAACCAACGTGTATATCCTGTAACTGAGATTAGTAGAGCTGTCAACACGCTCAATGATCAAATCCAAGGCGGATATAGTGTATTAGGTGAAGTTGATCATCCTGAAGGACTTAATGTTAATTTAGATCGTGTAAGCCATATGATCACAGAAATGTGGATGGATGGTCCAAACGGTTACGGAAAACTTAAAGTAATTCCAACCCCGATGGGACAACTAATTCAAACCATGATACAAAATGGTGTAAAATTAGGTGTTTCGTCTAGGGGATCTGGAAATGTTAAAGAAGATGGAAGCGGCGAGGTCAGCGAATTTGAAATTATTACAGTTGATGCCGTTGCTCAACCAAGTGCTCCAGGGGCGTATCCAACGCCTATTTACGAACACTTATTAAATACCCGTGGTGGGTATCAGGCAATGAACATGGCTCGCGAACTTAACGGCGACGAAAAGGCACAGAAATACTTAAAGGAATCGTTGGTGAACATTATCAACGGTCTCCGCTAACAAGGAGAAAAAAATGTTAGATGCACTGAAAGCACTCTTTGAAAATAATGCAATTTCCGAAGATATCAGAGCAGAAATCGAACAAGCATGGGAACAAAGGATTCAAGAGAATCGTTTGAGCGCCACAGCTGAACTTCGCGAGGAATTCGCTCAAAAGTATGAGCATGACAAAGCAACAATGGTGGAAGCTATTGATACTATGTTAGAAGAAAAACTTGCAGAAGAACTTAATGAGTTCGCAGACGATCGTCAAAAACTAGCCGAAGCAAGAGCAAAATATGCAGTAGCAATGCGTGAAAACGCAGAGTTAATGAAAAACTTTGTTGTTGGTCAGTTAGGTAAAGAGATCGGTGAACTTCATGAAGATCAAAAAGCTATGGCAGGAAAGTTTTCCAAACTTGAGAATTTTGTTGTTGATTCATTATCTAAAGAAATCGCAGAGTTTTATGAAGACAAAAAAGACTTAGCTGAAACAAAGGTACGTTTAGTACGTGAAGCTAAAACACATCTAGCTAAAGTTAAATCCAAGTTTATCACAGACGCAACGAAAATTGTTGCTGAAACAGTTGAGAAAGGTCTTAATAAAGAAATGACTCAATTGAAGGAAGACATTGATTCAGCTCGTAAGAATGATTTTGGACGCAAGATTTTCGAATCTTTCGCTACAGAATATACTAACAGCTATCTTAATGAGAAGTCCGAAACAGCAAAACTATTAAAAGTAGTTGGGTTGAAAGATAAACAATTAGCTGAAGCTAAAAAAGTAGCTGAAGACAAAGCAACACTAGTAGAAAGCAAAGACGCTGAAATTAGAATTGCAAAAGACACAGCTAAAAGAAAAGAAGTTATGAATGAACTCCTTTCACCATTAAATGGTGAACAAAAGGAAATCATGGCTGACTTACTGGAATCTGTACAAACCGAGAAACTTAATAAGTCTTTCGATAAGTACATGCCAAGCGTAATTGCAGGGAACACTCCAGCTAAGGAAACCAAGGCAACACTCACTGAAGGCACAAAAATTACAGGCAATAAACAAACCAATGACATAGATGCAAGCACAGCATCTGCTACTGATAATGTAGTAGATATTAGAAGACTTGCAGGATTGAAATAAGGAGAAAAAAATGTCAGAACTATTAGAAAGTCGCTGGCAGGATACTAAGACTGCACTTCTTGAAGGCCTAGAAGGCAATAAGAAAGCCGTGATGGGCGTGACTCTGGAAAATACTAAAAGGTATTTGGCAGAATCAGCTACAGCAGGTGCATCTTCAGCAGGGAATGTTGCAACTCTTAACAGAGTTATCCTACCAGTAATCAGACGTGTTATGCCAACTGTTATCGCCAACGAATTAGTCGGTGTACAGCCAATGACAGGTCCCGTGGGTCAAATCCACACATTAAGAGTTCGTTACTCAGACACATTAGATGATGTGACTGCAGGCGAAGAAGCTCTATCACCATTTAAGATTGGTGTTGGATATTCAGGTGGAGGTTCAACTGATAAAGCAGATGCAACCGCTACTTTAGAAGGTACAGCAGGCAAGAGATTGTCAATCCAAATCTTAAAGCAGACAGTCGAAGCAAAAACCAGAAAGCTATCAGCTCGCTGGACTTTTGAAGCGGCTCAAGACGCTCAAGCACAACAAGGCATCGACATCGAAGCAGAAGTAATGGCGGCATTAGCCCAAGAAATTACTGCTGAGATCGATCAAGAGATCCTTGCATCATTGCGTTCACTAGCTGGTACAGCTAGCCAAGCATATGATCAAAACGGCGTTTCAGGAACTGCAACATTCGTAGGCGACGAGCATGCGGCATTAGCTGTTATGATCAACAAAGTTGCTAACGATATCGCGGCAAGAACACGTCGTGGCGCAGGTAACTATGCAGTGGTATCACCATTTGCATTAACTATCCTACAGTCTGCAACAACAAGTGCATTTGCACGTACAACTGAAGGTACTTTTGAAGCTCCAACTAACACTAAAATGGTTGGTACTTTGAACGGTGCAATGAAAGTATACGTAGATGCATATGCAGGTGACAGCACTGACGTATTAGTTGGATACAAAGGATCAAGCGAATCAGACGCACCAGCGTTCTACGCTCCTTATATTCCATTAATGTCAAGTGGCGTTGTACTTGATCCATCAACATTTGAGCCAGTAGTATCATTTATGACACGCTACGGTTATGTTGAGTTATCAAACGTTGCGTCTTCACTAGGTAACGCGGCTGACTACTTAGGCAAAGTTTCAATTGCCAACGTAAGCTTCAGCTAAGATCTCTTAGTTTAGAAACAAAATTAAAATAGGTCCTTTCGAGGGCCTATTTTTTTGACTTTTTTTCCTATTTTGGCAAAAAAGAGGTTGACTTTATATATAAAGTCTGTTATATTAAGTACATAAGCAACAAAAAAGTAATTAATTTTTGTTTATAGTGCAAGGAAGAGGCCTTTACCAGAAGGGTCGAACTTGACTAGTTAGGGGTGGTACCCAGGTTCAAGGTTGAGAGACTGAGGATCACATTGCTCTACCGAGCGGAACTAGGTTGTGCGTGATAGAATGGTATTCTGTGTACGTGCTTGTAGGTATAACCGAATCCTACCTATTTTGCTTATACTTTAAAAAGACTCTTCGGAGTCTTTTTTCTTGGCTAAATATTAGTATGAAGGACGAGTACGCCTCAGCGTTCTATGATGTTGTACTAGAGACACGAGATAGAACAGGCATCGAAATGCCCGAGTACATCGAACATTATATTGTTTTGTTGCTTGCTTCGCATGTTGATAAATCTAATTTCCTCCCAACAAAATCTTTTGCAGAATCTATGTTAGAGATAAAACACTCAAGAGATGCAAAAACACTAGGTGATACATGTCTATTTGTAACAGGTATATTTCCTGAATACGGTATTAATGTTAATTACTATTCAAGTATTGGTAAAATAAGTTATAACAGATGTACACATAACTTAAATGTTGAATTATTTGAAACACTAGCAAAACACTTTGATCACATTCGATTTTTTATTAATCACATTAGGAATGATAAATACTTGTGTCGATAGTGTGCCGCGAGGCGGACTTATGCTGTACCCACAGCGTAGCTCATAGAACGGGCATTGGACTACTTATATAGGAGAAAAAAATGGGAAGACCACTAAACAAAAGACTTTTTGCAGTTGCAGGCACAGGCCCGACAGCTTCAGGAACAGAAATCAAAGTAAATTTTCATAACGGCACAGCAGTTAAAGAAGGCTTTATCGTTAAGCAACTAGGATCTAAAAAGTTCCGTTGCGAAGAAATCGGTACAGGCGGTACATTTGATTGTACTTTAAAAACAGGTGTATTACCTGCGGCTTTAAGTGCAGGCGAAATGTCAATTTCAGTACAAGGTGCTGACTCAGAAACATATGGTGTTGCAAAAATTACAGGACGTAAAGTTGTTTTAGCAAAGCCAAGTGCTACTGGATCTAACGCACTAGACGGACAATCATTAAAATTTGCTCTAACAGGTGCCGCGGCATCAGGAATTGTTAGAATGGAAGAAGCTGGCGATGATAACACATTAGTTGGTACAGATGATGACGATCTAACAGAAGACGCATAAATGATTTTGGGGGTATTTATTACCCCCATTACTTTAAGGAATTATAAATGTCAAAAATTTTAAATGTAAATACCGGTAACTATGTAGCAAGAGTATCAAGTGGGAATACTATTACACTTGACACAGGTACTCAGGCAGGTACAGTTGTTGTTACAGGTGACTTACAAATTAATGGTACGCAAACTACTGTTAATTCACAAACATTAGATTTAGTTGACAACATTATTACTTTAAACAAAGGCGAAAGCGGTTCAGGCATTACTGAAAACACAGCAGGTATTCAAATTGATAGAGGTACAGCAACAGATGCTTTATTAGTATTTGATGAGCAAACATCTTTTAATGATCCTGTAACACAAACAGTTAAAGCAGGAACATTTGTTTTTAAAACAGCAGACAATGCAATTATTGGTTTAAGAACAAATGCTATTACTACTGGTGGCGGTGATTTATATCTTATTAATAGCGGAACTGGTGTAGTTAGTGTAAGTGGTACAAACGACTACGAAAACCAAATTACTGACGATGACGATTTGCCTAATAAAAAATATGTTGATGATGCTATTACAACAGGTATTCAAACTATTACAATTCAAAGTATTGCAAGAGGAGACTCAGCTCTTAATTTGTTTGACGAAAGTATTGATGGCGGAGTTAGTAATCTAAAAATTACTATTGACGGTGCAGAAGTAGCACAGTTTAAGAAAAATACAACAGAAATTGAAGACATTGTATTCCAGGACAATACAATATCAACATTAACAAGTGCAACTGACTTAACACTTAGCAGTTCAGGAACTTCATTTGTAACTATTGATGGCGTTTTAAAAATGCCAGTTCAAGCAGACGGCACTAGTATTAATCCAGGCACTAACATTGCAGTATACGGAAAAGAACCTGCAATAGGTGATAGCGGTGTTTGGTACACAAATAAGAATAGCGACGAAGACGAATTGATAAGTACTAATAGATCATTATTGTTTAGTATGTTATTTTAAGGAAAGAAAATATGGCGATTATAAACGGACAACTATCTATAGCAGACAAGACACACTTAACAGTGCCCGCTAATAAAAGATATGCAATTACAACTATTATGGTTTGTAATACACAGCCTGCAGATACAGGCGGATCAAACGATTCACAGTTTGACTTGCATGTTGTACCAAGCGGACAAACTAAAGGTAATTCAGATCCAAATGCTAACCAAATTATTAATAATTTAGTAGTTGCTGGCGCTGATACATTTACGTTTGATACTGAAAAGTTAGTTTTAGAAGCAGGCGACAAGATTATTACGTCAAGTCAAGCACCAGCTAACTTGGCTATGACTATCAGTTATTTGGAAGTATAAATGAGATTTTTAAAAGCACAAACAACTTCTAGAGGTATTAACTCAGATACTGCAGGACTCAATATTGATGCTTTAGGTCTTGCAACCATTAATACTGATAAAGCATTAATTGTACCTAAGGGAACCCAAAACAAAAGACCGTTTACTGGTGTTGAAGGTATGCTTAGATATAATTCCGATACTAATGATTTTGAAGTTTATCAAAATAGTGCTTGGAAGCCAGTTAGATTTAGAGAACCAACAACTATCATACAACAAAACTTAGGTAATGGTGACGGCAGTGAAACTACATTTGGCCCATTAAATTCAGGCGATAGTTACTATCCAGTGCCTATATCAGAAAACAATATTTTAGTTACTATTGAAAACGTATTTCAATTAGCAACAACAAACTACACAATAGTACAAAATCCAAGTTCAGGACCAGGTGCTCCGTATGCGGCAGGTTATTATCTAGTATTTGGAACACCAGTACCAACAGGAAAACCAGTACAAGTACTACATAACTTCGACAAGTAATTACTATAAATAGTAGTAATGTAGAGAGGGAATATTATGAGTACACAAGTTGCCCGCATTGGTGGACAGTTACTACAAGACAACTTATTAAGAGAATTAGCAGATTTAAAATTTGACAATGACCTTCTTGTTGTCAAACGTGATAATACCTTAGGTATTAACACCACTACAACTCCCAGAAATTTAACAGTTAGCGGTACACTACGTACAACATCAGGAGGCAGTGATCCAGATATTATATTTGGAAACAGTCTTAAGGTTGGTGATATTACACTTGCAACTACAGGTATTAGTACACCTAGCGGAAACGTTACGCTTAAATCTACACATCCTGAAGGATATATTAATACAACAGGTATTGGTAGTTATAACTTTGCTGTTAAAGGTGACGGTATTCAAGCATTACAAACTAATGGCGGCATTGGTATTAAGTCAGAAGTATTTGACGGACAAACAGCGGCTTGGAATAGCAATGGTAACTACGGAAACTATTGGGATCCAGGACCAAAGATAAGTGCAAGTAGTCCACCTAACGATATGGATCGTTTGTATGATTATGCACTATCATTATCACAATCAGGTAACTGGACATCAGAAGAATTAGCGGCACTTGACTGGGACGGCGATGGAGATATTCAAGCCGACGATGCACTACAATTAAAAGAATTAAACACGCAATTTGTAAGCGGTACTGCTTTCCCTGCATCAAACACACTTGCAGAACATGCAAATACAGAAGCATTTAAAGCATACATTGAAAAATATTATCCAAGAAGTGTACCTAAGCAATTACAACTACAAACTGGCGGAACACTTACAGTAACAGGTGATGTACATGCTACAGGAAATATTACATACGGTGGTACTTCAATTACAATCGGTGATGACAGTACTGACACAGCAAGTTTCTTAGCAGAATTTAAAAACGATCTAATACCAGATGATAGTGATAGGTTTCATATTGGTAAAGACGATGATAGTACAGGTCCTGCAAAAGGATTTAGAATTGCTGTTGATAACTTAATTGCAGACAGTGTAAAAGCTAGTGGACTAGTTTATCGAGGTATTGAACTTACAAAAGATGTTGGAATTTATTATGTTTCTTCAAACAACGGTAATGATATTAACGATGGTAATAACCCAGGCGGTCCATTTGCTACGCTTACAAAAGCCCTTAGCGTTGCAACAGACGGAGATCTAATTTATATATACCCAGGACAGTACCAAGAAACATTTCCAATGACTGTACCTAAGGGTGTTACAATCCAAGGTGATAATATTAAAGGTGTTGAAATTTACCCAACATCAGCTACACAAAGTAATGATGCATTTTTAGTTAACAGTGATGTAACTATTGAAAATATTACTCTTAAAGATTTTTATTATAATAGTGGAGCAGATACTGGATACGGATTTAGGTTTGCTAATAACTTTTCAACAACTGTTTTTGAACAAGAGCCAGGGCGAAGTCCTTATATTAGAAACATTACGGTTCTTACAAAAGGAACAACTACAAGTGTAAGCGATCCAAGAGGATTTGATTCCGGAGATGCAGGCAAAGGTGCTTTAGTTGATGGACAAGTAGTTGCATCTAACAGTAGAAGTGCAAGTATGTTATTTCATAGTTGTACATTTATTACACCCGGTGTAGATGGATTAACAATCACAAATGGTGTAAGAGTTGAATGGCTTAATAGTTTCACATACTTTGCAAACAAAGGTATCTATATGTTGCAAGGATCTGCTGGTAGAACAACTCCAGAAGCAACAACAGTATATGGCGGAGAGTTAAGAACTATTGCTAGTGCTAACGTATACGGTAATAAAGGTATTGAAGCTGACGGCGCAGACTGTTTAGCATATATGATTAACCAAAACTTTGCGTATATTGGTTCTGGTAAAAATATAACTAATGATAATACAACAGCTATACAAGCAAACGAAGTAACAGAATTAAACAATGCAAAAGTTTATTTTACAGGACAAGATCAAAGAGGAAACTTTAGAGTTGGTGACAAGTTTTTAGTTGACTTAGAAAACGAAAGAACTAGTTTTGATATTGAAAGTATTTTTGCAACAAATTCACAAGTACAAATACGTAACAACAATGACACAGTTACACTTAATCAAGGAGTAGTTGCTTTAGATAATATCGTTATTCAAGGTAATGTAATTGAAGCAACAAAATCTGCTATTAATTTTAATAGTGTTGGAAACATTGTATTCCAAAGTAGTGTAACTGCACCAAGTATTGATATGACAGGTAATTTATCAATTGGCGGCGCACTTACTACAATAGGTGATGCTCCAACTGATACTGTTGATTTTAATACAAACATTAGTCAAGACTTTGAACCTGGTTCAACTGAAGGTTTAACTTTAGGTACTGCCGCAAATCGTTGGAAAGAATTACACACTAAAACAGCGAATATTGACAGTATTAGTATTTCGTCTCAAACTATTGCAACTAATGAAACAAATGCAGATTTGTATATCACTGCAAAAGGTACAGGTAAAGTTCGTGTAGAAAACTTAGAATTTGAAGATAATAAAATTATTGGTAAGTTTAGTCCTGAAGGTGAATTTATTGTTACTGATTACGAATTATCAACTCCTGATATCTTTAACGGAAATCAAGGATTTAAAACACAACTTCCAAGGTATACTACAGTATTTGGTATTCCTGTATTAGGAACAGCAAACGTTAGCGACCTTGCAATTAAACATGCGGCAAATATGTTAGCAAGTTATTTAGATAATGACTTTGACGGCGTTGCTGATAACACAGCATTACTTGCAACTTTCTCAAGTGGATTATATGGAATTGTTGTATATGCTGATTCAGCAGAAGAAACAACACTAGCAAGTACATTTGGATCATTTGCAGTAAACAGAATCTTTGGTGTTTATCAAAGCGAAATGAATAGTTATTTAGGTGATGGTGCAGGCGGTCAAAGAGATTTAGCAAGCGAAAAAATATTAAAGAATATGCTCATGCCAAGAATAAGCGGATTGTACACAGAATTAAGTACAACTAGGCCAAGCACACTTACAAATGCAATGGATTCTGCACGTGGCGGATATCAAGCAGGCGGACAAGCAGGCTATAACTATCCGGCTTTTGCATGGTATACTGATCCTACAGGACTAAGTTATAACGACTTGTGTTATGAGTATTTGTATTTGTTAACAACAACAATGTCTGGAGCATTAGTTTGGAGAGCACCTGGTATAACATCATTGTTTGATCATTATACTAGTTTAGCACTAGCGGCTAATGATGCGGCAGGTTATTCTATAGCAACCACTGCTTCATTTTACTTGCCTATTACAAACAGTCCATCAATAGATTATTGGACAAATGTAACAAATAATTTAGGTGGAACTAGTAGAGATGTTATACTTAAACCCGCAGGTAATGTAACTGTAAGTGCAACAAGCAATATAACACTTCCTAGAGGTACAACAGAACAACGTCCAGCAATACAAGGTGGATTAAGATATAATAATACTTTTGGCACACTTGAAGGATTAGAAGTTGCAGGTAGTGTATCACTTGATGGTATTTACGATACTGACAGAGATACTTACTTAGATTTGTCAAATAATCAATTTAACTTTGTTACAGCAGGACAAACAAATCATACACTTAACGGAACACTAATTGAATCAACAGGATTTAGTAGTGAGCATAAATTTAGCATTGATGGAAATATAGTATCAAGTGACGAAGCTGATGGTACAAGTATACTTAGATCTAACGGAACTGGATATACTGAAATAGAAAACGTTAAATTTAGAGATAGTGAATTATGGAACTGGTCAAGTAATAACTTTACCTTTAACTTAACTAATACAACAGGCGAAGCTTTCTTAAAAATTGATAATACTAGTGGTATGGTTGTACCACAAGGTACAACTGCACAGCGTCCTGGATCACCCGAAGTTGGTCATACTAGGTACAATTTAACACTAGAATATCTTGAAACTTGGAACGGATCTAACTGGATTAATGCGGCTGGTGAAGTTGAAAGTATTGAATCATCTGATGTTGAAGAATTGGCCTACGTTTTTAACCTTATACTAGACTAATTTTCCTTTTAAGCTAAATAATAGTAACGCATCACAAAGGGTAGACCAACCCGATGCTGGACAAACTGTGGTTAGCCGGCAAAGAGCAAATGCTGAAAATTTTGGCTAGAGGGACAGGATCCCCGTATTAGGAGAGAAGATGGCAATTGGTCGCATATCGGGTCCTCTCTTAAAGGAAAACCTCCTACGTAATGGGACGGATTTAGCCTTTGAGACAGACTTATTATACTTAGATGTAACAAACCGTCGAATCGGTGTCAAAACCACCAATCCTCAATACGCATTAGATGTTGCAGGCGTTGCCAGAGTAACTGATCTAGAAATTACAAATACTACCTTCCAAGTTGGAAACGTAACTATTGATGGTGCAACAAGCACTATATCAACTTCCGCACAAGAATTTGCTATTGCAACTGCTGACAATACTATTGTTGGTAATAGAGTTGTTGTAGGCGATTTAGAAATCAATAACACATTTATTGAAAATACAAGTACAAATGATGATTTGTTTATACGTGCTAACGGCACTGGTGTAATTAATATTGTAGGTAATACAACTGTTACTGGTAACTTACACGCTACAGGAAATATTAGTGCAGACGGAAATATTACAATTGGTGATTCAGATACAGATAATATTTTTATTAATGCAGACATTGCAAGTGATATTATGCCTGATGTGCATAACACTTATAACATTGGTACTGAAACAAAGCGTTGGGCAACAGGTAATTTTGCTAACGTAACAACAAACACACTAACAACAAACGACTTAGACTTTGGTGCTATTGACCTAATTAGTATTCCAGGAAATATTATATATGTTTCCTCAAATGGTAATGATGTAAGAACAGGTACACACCCACAAGATCCTGTTGCAACTATTGCAAAGGGTTTAGAGCTTGCAGGATTACACGACACAGTTTACATTTATCCTGGACAATATCAAGAAGCATTTCCATTAACAGTACCACAAGGTGTTACAGTAAGAGGACACAGTTTACGTGCAGTTGAAATTTCACCAACAAGCGGAACACAAAGTAATGATGCATTTGTAATGAACGGCGACTCAGCAGTTGAAGATGTTACTATTAAAGATTTTTATTATAATAGTGGAGCAACTACAGGACATGCTTTCCGTTTTGCAAATAACTTTAGAGTTTATGAAAGATCACCTTACATTAGAAATGTAAGTGTAATTACAAAAGGTACAACTACTTCTAACACTGATCCAAGAGGATTCGCCGCAGGCGATGCAGGACGTGGAGCATACTTAGATGGTAGTGTTGCACACGTAGACTCACGTGAAGCAAGTATGCTTTTCCATAGTGTAACATTTATTACGCCAAATGCAAGTGGACTAAAAGTTACTAATGGTGCAAGAGTAGAATGGTTAAACTGTTTTACATATTTTGCAGACAAAGGCATTGAAATACTTGAAGGTACAACTGGTCTTAAAGGCGACGGTAAAACAAGAATTAAGTATAGCGGGTTAGAAGGAACAACACCTGCCGCAGGTCAAACAATTACACTTAAAGATGCAAGCGGAACACAACTAGCACAATCAACTATTGAAAGTGTTGCAACTAATGAAGTTATTATTGACGGCAGAGCAAACGGATTTATTACACCGTTAAGTAGAGCTAAGAAAACAGTTACAGCAGTTGGTAATGCACAGATAACAACAACTGGTGCAGTTAAGTATGGCACTGGTATGGGATTGTTTGACGGTACTGATGATAGATTTACATTAACAACAGCAAGTGATTTTGGTTTTGGAACTGGTGACTTTAGTGTTGAATGTGTAATTTACATTGCAGATGATACTGGAACAGAAAGTAAGTTTGATTTTAGAGCAGGATCAGATACAGACAACGCATTACATTTTTATACAGTTGATAGACAGCCTAAAGTATACATTGGTAATACAGAGATTATGGCTCCTGCAATTACTTTAGTAAACACTACTTACTATCATATTATGATATCAAGAGTGGGCTCTACAATTAAATTATTTGTAGATGGCGCAGTACAAGCAACAGCAAGTAACAATACAAATTTAGGTACTACAAAGCCGTTAGTAATTGGTAACAATTATGCAGGTACACAAGGCTTTGATGGACGTATAGACGACTTTAGAGTTAGAAAAGGTGTTGGAGTAACAACAGCATTTAGTAACCCTACAGCACCAACAGTAGTTGATCAGTATACAGTTTTAAAATTAGACTTTAATGGTGACAACGGATCACAAATTTTAGTAGACGATGATACGTTTATTCAAGACATTGACTTTAGTGCAGGTGGTACAGCTACAGCACTAACACTAATTGACCATTCAGACTTTGGTGGAGAAATTAGAAGTATTGCAAGTGCAAGTGTTTACGGCAACTATGGAATACATGGCACAGGTAGCGGATCAGTTGTTTATGCAATTGGTATGAACCTTGCATACATTGGTACAGGTAAAGACGTAACAAATGATATTACAGCAGTTATACAAGAAAACGAAGTAGTTGCAAATAGTGATGCGAATGTATACTTTAGTACAGTTGATCATAAAGGCGACTTTAGAGTTGGAGACTTGTTTAGAATTAATCAAGACACAGGTGAAGTAACATTTACTAACGCAGAATTCTTATTCAACAATAACCAAGGTATTACATTTACTGACGGCACAAGCACAACAATAATTGACGGAACAAAAGTTGAAAGTGGAAATATTAGAATAAGCGGAAATACTATTAGTAGTACAAGCGGCGACATTAATATTAATAGTTCCACTAGCACAATTAATTTACAAGACAATGTTAATATTACAGGTAATTTAGATGTTACTGGAAACGTAACTGTTGGCGGCAATATTACACTAGGTGACGAAGACACAGATACAATTAATATTAATGCAAGAATTGATAGTGACATTGTACCTAATATTGATGACACTTATAAATTAGGTACAGCATTATTAAACTGGTCAGAAGCAAATATTGGTAAAGTCCTTGTTGATGATATTATTATTGATAATGACACAATTACTACAACTGCAAGTAACGGTGATATTAATATTACAACTAACGGTGTAGGTCAAGTTATTATTGACAACATTGAACTTAGTGGAAATACTGTTGCTAATCCAGGTGGTGATATTGTATTAGATCCAAGTAGTCAAACTGTAACAATTGATGGTACAGGATCTTTAACATTACCTAAAGGTACAACAGCACAGCGTCCTGGATCACCTATAGCAGGTATGATACGTTACAATACAGATACTTCAGTATTTGAAGCATACACTACTGAGTGGAATACACTAGGTGGAGTTTACGATATTGACAGAGATACGTATATTACACCAGAACTAACACCAGGTGCAGATGACGACACATTACGTTTTTATGCAGGCGGATCGCTAGTAGCTGATGTTACTAGCCAAAGATTTGATGCAAAACGTTTAGAAGTTGACGATATTGCTATACATGGTAGCATATTAGAAACAATTACAACTAATCAAAACTTGCTTTTACGTGCAAATGGAAGCGGTTATGTTGCTGTTGAAAACTTTAGTTTTAACGGAAATCAGATAACTAATACTATAGACGGTGCTATTACTTCTTTAAAACAACAAGGTACAGGATACTTTAAAGTTGATGGCACAGGCGGTTTTGTTATTCCAGTTGGTAATAACGCAAATAGACATCCTAGTCCAGAACTTGGTATGATGCGTTATAATACAGTGGAAGACAGAGTTGAAATATATGATGTAGGTAATAACTGGGTTTCAGTTGCAGGTGCTACTGGTGCTGTTACATTTAACGATGCAGAGGAAATTGCAATTAAACTTGCATTAACAATTTAGGAAAAAAGATGGCAACTAATTTTAAAAATATAATAGGCAAAGAAATTGGTACTCAACGGGTAGCAGTTTACACAACACCAGCCGCAACAAGTACAACTGTTATTGGTATGAACATTGCTAATTTAACAGGTAGTATGGTAAGTGTTGATATTGAAATTGGCGATGAAGCAAGTTCCATTGGATACATGATTAAGGGAATGCCTATTCCTCCAAGTACTGCAATGAAGCCAATTGGTAAAGGTGAAAAAATTGTCCTTGATGCAAGCAATACGTTATATGTTACATCGGACACAACTGAGTCACTTGATGTGATTCTTAGCTTAGTGGAGATAGTATAATGAGTGATGGTAGTTTAGGACAAAGTCTTTCAGATATGGTCAACCAAGTTGACGCAAGATATTTTTATGGATTACGTAGAACATCTGAAGGTGAACTATTTATTGGTAAAGTTGATCAATTAAAAAGTCACGAAAGTATTGTTATCAACAGAGAAGGTGATCCTGAAGAAAATTATGAAGATTTTCAACAAGGTGAAGACTTTCTTGAAGGTAGAGATGTAAATCACAAAAGGATTTACGAAAATTTAAACTACGAGCAGTTTAGATGGGATAATAGAAGCATTAGTTATTATATTGACGATAGCGGAAATTTAGTAGCACGAATTAATGAGGATTATACATACCCGACAGGAGTATGAATAAATACGTAAAAGGTAAAGAAAATGGCAGAATTTAAACTTAGTAGAATTAGATTTAACTGGAAAGGCGAATGGGCCGGTGGTAGTGATTATATCGTTGACGATATGATACAATACCAAGGTTTTACGTATGTAGCATTAAAAACACATACAGCAGGAACTTTCTATAATGACGTAGCAGGTACAGACGTTACACCAGCTGAACCAAAATGGACTAAACAATCAGAAGGTAAAGTTTGGAAAAATACTTGGACTACTAGTACAGATTACTCCATAGGTAACTTAGTAAAATACGGTGCTAGTATTTACGAATGTACTGAATCACATACATCTGCCGCAACATTTGTTTCAGGTACAGACGGTCTAGTTGCTGACATTGGAAAATGGACATTAGTTGCTGTTTCGTCCGCTGACTGGAAATACAACTGGACAATTAATACATTATATAGAACAAACGATCTTGTACGTTACAATGGTAAAGTTTACAAAGCAACTAATCAGCACGTTTCTGCCGCAACTACGCTGTTAGGACTTGAAGCTAACCAAGCAGACTGGACAGTATTGTCAGACAGTGATACATGGAGAGCTACATGGTCAATTGGTACACGTTATCGTGTTAATGATATTGTCAAGTACGGTGGTATTGTTTATCAGTGTGTTCAAGGACACACATCAGCAGATTCTATTACACTTGGACTAGAAGAAGACCAAGCTAAATGGGCAGTACAACTTGATGGTATCGAATATGTAACAAAAGTTTACGAAGATCCAGATACAGGTGTTGAAACTATTGAAGGTATTTGGCAAGCAGATTATAGATATAAGAAACACGACATTGTAAAACGTGGCGCCAACTTAATGAAGTGTCTAGTAGGACACACATCAACATCAGGCAGTGGTGGATTTAATACAGACTATGCCGCAAGTAGATGGGCAGTATACTTACCTGGTAGTGAATATGAAAATGTTTGGGCTGATAACGTTTATTATCAACCTGGTGATACTGTACTTTACGGTGGTTACATTTATAAAGCAATTACATTTAATACAGCATTACAACCAAGTTTATATGGAACTGATTGGAATGTATCATTTGAAGGTTATACGTTTAAAGGTAATTGGAACGGTGCAGGCGATGACTCTGCATTTGTAGATTACAAAACAGGTGATCTAGTACGTCTTTCAGGTAGCTTATATATTGCTATTCAAGACAGTACAAACTTACAGCCTGATACATGGCCTGCATACTGGGAATTAGTTATTGACGGTAGACAATGGCGTGACTATTGGGAAGATAATATTGAATACTTTAAAGGTGATATAGTTAACTGGCAAGGTTCTTCGTATACTTGTTTACAATATCATCGTTCAAGTGAATCAGCATCAAGACCAGATTTAGATGTAGAACAGCCAGATCAAAACTACTGGAAAATTGCAGTACTTGGTACACTAACTAACAAGTTAGCAAGAAAAGGTGATTTGAAAACATTCCAAGATCAAGATTCTACAGCAATTGATACATTACGTTTACCAATTGGCGCAACAGGACAAACGCTAAGATCAACTAACGGTATGCCAGCATGGGATACATTAGATTTACAAGATAATTTATATTATGTTTCACGTAACGGTATTGACGATGCTACAGCAGGTGGATCATTAAACTCTCCATTTAGAACTATTAGATTTGCAATGAATTACTTATTAGCAGATGAACCTAACAGAGTTGGCGAACATGCAACAGTTAAAGTTATGTCAGGAGATTTTGCAGAAATACTTCCAATTAGTATTCCTAGTAAAGTTGCACTAGTAGGTGCAGAACTTAGATCAACTACAGTTAGACCGGCTATGACTGATCAAGGCGATGTTGTACTAGGCGAAAAAACTTATATACACGGTGTGCCACAACCACAAGAAGCATTAATTATTCCATCAGCTAACAACATATCAAATATGTTTTATGTTAGAAATGGTTGTGGAATTAGAAACTTAACACTTAAAGGATTAACAGGAGTGTTAGTAGGACCAAACGATTACGGAACAAGTCGTCCAACAGGCGGAGCGTTTGTTTCATTAGATCCAGGTACTGGACCAGACGATTCAAGTGTTTGGATTGCAAACGTAAACAATATGCAGTATACACCAACAGCTGGTACTTATGAACCAACAACAGGTGTAATGACATTGACATTACCAACAGCACAATATACACCTACAACAGGAACAACTTACGATCCTGTAACAGGACAAATGACATTAGAATTTGGTACTGTACATGGATTATCTGTAGGTGAAGAAGTTACTTTTGATGACGAGAGTATCCAATTTAGTTGTGCATCAAATAACTATGCAAACCCACAAGCATATCCAAGAGTTTCGGATCCAGCACACGGCGGACAGTTATGTAAAATTGTTGCAAAAACAGCTACTACTATTACAGTAAATGTAGGTGTAAGTTCAAATGTATCTGAACATAGATTTGTAACTGCATCAATGAATTCTGTAAACTGGTCACACAACATTAAAATAGGAAATTCTATTACACTAGACGCACAAAGTTTAACATGGACATGTGCTAGTGATGGAAATGTTACACCACTTTCCCATCCAAGAACTACAGATCCTTATTATAATAAAAACATTGAAATTACAAACGTAAGTGGTAATATTATTACAATGAATGTAGGAATTAGTTCTGAAACATCAGCACACACATTTGTAAGTGCATCAGCAGGTGCTGTAAACTTAAAGAGAATTGCTGGCGGTAGATCAACATATGTACAAGGTGTTACAACAATTGGTGACAACTGTGTTGGTATGAAAATTGATGGATCACTACACAACGGTGGTAACAGATCTATTGTTGCTAACGACTTTACACAAGTACTAAGTGACGGCATTGGTTACTGGGCAACAAACAGAGGACGTTCAGAGCTTGTATCAGTGTTTACATATTACGCACACATTGGTTATCTAGCAGAGAGCGGCGGAATTTTACGTGCTACTAACGGTAACAACTCGTACGGAACATTTGGTAGTGTATCAGAAGGATTTGATACAACAGAAACTCCACAAACTGCTACAGTTAATAACCAATCAGGAGAAGCAACTGTAGATGAAGTTTGGTCAACAGGTACTTCTATACTTGCACTAGCATACAAAAATACAGGACAAACTTATACACAAGCAACAGCATCAACTACTCAAGCATCAGGTGTTGGACTAGATATGCAATTTGATGAATTTAGACAAGGTGCTATTTCAAAAATTGATTTACAATTACCAGATGACAGTACAAACGTTGGTGGTAGAGGATTTAAATCTTTTGGTAACTCAGCACAGGGCGGAGATTTATCAAGCATTATTTTAGCGGCTTCAGAAGTAAGAACAGCGGCACAGCTAATAGGAATGCGTATTGTTATTACTGAAGGTATTGGTGCAGGACAATATGGATGGATTCAAAGTTATAATCCTGCAACATTTACTGCAACAGTATATACAGAATCAACTAACTCACCAGGATGGGATAATATTGTTCCAGGGAAATTAAATGTAACAGCATTATCAGCAACTACAGTTTACTTTTATGAGCCAAGAGTTAGTATAGAAAGCCCAACATTTAGTAAGTCTAACAACAGTGTACAAACAGGTTCACTGGGTATGGGTTATAGTAACGACATTGGTATGTGGTATTATGCTGTAACTGGAACTAATGACTTTTATGTTTCAGCAGATGGCGCAGTTTGGACAAATAGAGATTTAGCAGACTACAGTTTAAGTTGGTCAGGCTTTGCTAAAACTGGTCCAATTATAGCGGCAGTTGCAGACGGTAGTAACAAACTAGTATATTCAAATGATGGTATTAACTTTGATCACTCAACACTTCCAGCAAGTACATCTTGGAAACATGTTGCAATTGGTGGACCAAACAATGATACAATTATGTGTCTTGCTACAGGCAATGCAAACATTTATAAAAACACACTTACAACAGGAGACGACTCAACACAAGTTGCAAGTGGATCTTGGACTACAGTAGCAACAGGCGGAAGTGCAACTACGTGGGTAGGACTAGCATACGGTGCAGGCAAATGGATTGCAATCGCTGAAGACGGTACTACAGTTTATTCAGGAGACAATGGAGTAACATGGAACACTGGAGCGGCGGTAACACCTGCGGCACCAGAAGTATACAGCGATTTAATTTTTGGTAACAACTGTTGGATTGCAACAATGGCACAGTCAGATAGAGTTATCTACAGTGACACTGGTACTGCATGGTCAGACTCGCAATTAGTTGGAGACTCAGGTAGAGAAAACTGGAAAATTGGTTATACACAAGGTGCATTCTTAGCAGTAAGTAGCACTGGAACAACAGTAAGTTCAGATAACGGATATGGTTGGACTGTAAGAGAAGCTACAGGAAACTTAACAGCAATAGCAGGCGGAATTAGAAATAACTTACCAACATGGGTTGGCTTATCAAATGCAGGATCAGTTGGTAACATTATTACTGGTGGTGCAACAGCATTTGCAAGAGTTGAAGTAAAAGATGGAAAATTAAATCAGTTTAATATTTACAATCCAGGTAGTGGATATATTACTCCACCAACAGTAACAGTTGAAGATCCTGAAGAGTACAGTGAGCCGTACTATGTTGTTGATATTAACAACGGCGCTTTACCACAACCAACATTTGTTAATAGAGGTACAGGATATCAAAGTGCGATTGTAACAATAGCTGGTAATGGTTTTGGAGAAGAATTACAAATTGGTAACACTATGAAAATTAGTGGACTGAGTTTAATTCCAGGACCAGGTGCAAACGTAAGATTTACAGGAAGTGATACAATTTATAGATTGGTTAAAGTTACAGAATCAAGCGGTGTAGCACCAAACATTGAATTAACATTCCAAATTAGTCCAGTATTAGGTCGTGCATTAGCACCTATACATGGCACCGGAGTTACTATACGTGAACGTTATAGTAGCTGTAGACTTACAGGACATGACTTCCTAGATATTGGTACTGGTAACTTTGCTAATACTAACTATCCAGGGCTTTATGTATTTGGACAATCAGCGTCGAATGAAACAAGACAAGCAAATGAAGTTGTTGAATCAAACGGCGGACGAGTATTCTACACAAGTACAGACCAAGATGGTAACTATAGAGTTGGTGAGTTATTTAGAGTTTCACAGGCACAAGGTGGTGTTACATTAAGTGCAGACTTCTTTGACTTAGAAGGACTAGATGAGTTAAGACTTGGTGGAATTAGAGTTGGAGGAACACAGGCTGTTATTAGAGAATTTAGTACTGATAATACTTTTGTTGCTAACTCAGACAATATTGTTCCAACACAAAATGCATTAAAACTATACATAGAAAATAGATTTAATGGTGGTGGATCAAACTTGTTTACAAACAAACTAACAGCAGGTCAGTTAGTATTTGAAGACACTACGTGGTCAAACACAGCTGGAGTAAATGTTCCAGAATCACAGGCTACTGTAGCAGTTGACTTGACTGTTAACGGACCACTAGGCGGCGGATTAGCCGCAATGAATATGTTTATGTCGGGCAGAACTGAACGAGATGACTTTAATGGATAATGATATAATAATGATAAATATGTATAATATCAAGAACGGAGCAAAAAATGGCAGAATTTAAGCTAGGTAGAATTAGATTTATTTGGAAGGACTCGTGGACAACAGGAACGAGTTACCTGAAAGATGACGTAATTAGGTACGGTGGACGTACTTACGTTGCAGTGAAAGGGCATACTTCAAGTGCTGATTTCTACACAGACGCATCACACTGGAATCTATTCAGTGATGGTACAAAATGGCAAAGTGATTGGTCAACATCAACATTTTACAAAATTAATGACATCGTAAGATATGGTGGTATTATTTACATTTGTAACACTGGCCACACAGCACAAGCAACACTAGAAGCTGATCAATCAAAATGGGATCAGTTTGCTACATCCATTGACTGGAAAGACAACTGGGTAGCTGGAACAATTTATAAAGCAAACGACTTGGTAAAATATGGTGGTAACATTTACTTGTGTAACACTGGTCACACTGCCGCGGCCACTAATGCACTTGGACTTGAACAAGATATTTTAAAATGGGATTTGTTCTCAGAAGGTCAAGACTGGAAACAGAATTGGGCTATTTCAACTCGTTACAAAATTAACGACATTATTAGATATGGTGGAACACTTTATGTTTGTAACACTGGACACACTTCAAATGCTACAGCCGCAAACGGACTTGAAGCAGATCAAAGTAAGTGGGATTATCTAAACAAAGGTTTTGAATATTTAGGCGAATGGGTTAATGCTTATAGATATAAAGTTAACGACATTGTACTATTTGGTGCAACACTTTATATTTGTACAACTCATCACACATCAGTTGTTACTAATCCAGACTCACAGTTAGGTACACTCCAAGCAGATATTGCAAATTGGGAAAAGTTTGTACCTGGACTAGAATTTGAAAATTCATGGCAACCAGATGAAAGATATCAACCAGGTGATTTTGTAACTTATGGTGGTAACCAATATGTTGCTAACGATAACGTTTTTGCAGAAAATCCTGCATCTAGTTCAAAATTTGATCTAGTAACTTCAGGCTTTAATAATAGAGGTGACTGGGGCGATGATTCATCTAACCAAGATTACAGAATTGGCGATGTTGTAAGATTAGGTGGTTATACTTACCTAGCTATTGCTGACAACCAAGCACAACGTCCACCAAATTCTACTTATTGGTCAAGACTAAACCAAGGTATTGAATGGAAAAACGGTTGGTCAACTGCTACATTATATGATGCAGGTGATACAGTACGTGAAGGATTAATAAGTTATATTTGTATTCTTGCACACACATCAAGCAACCTTAATAAACCATCTGCAGACGATGGTACATATTGGAATACACTAGCAAGTGGTGCTGAGGAATCAGCAATTACTACTGAAGGTGATTTACTTTATCGTTCAGGATCAGGTCCTGCAAGATTACCAATTGGTGGTGAAGGACAAGTACTAAGTGTTAGTGCAAGTGGAATACCTGAATGGAGAGATTTTGGTTTAACTCCTGATGTTTACTATGTTGCAACTAACGGTGCAAATAAAGTATTCCCAACAGGAGGAGGAACACTTGACCGTCCTTGGAAATCAATTCGTTACGCATGTGAAGAAGTTGAAAAAGGACCTAAGAATCCTAATGCGGCATCACTATTAGAAGAAAACAGAATGTTCATTGCATTTGAAACTGCAAAATGGGCTAAGAGACAAATCATTACACAAACATCACCATTCTTTATTGGTTTTGCTTTTGATGAAGACAAGTTCCAAAGACTTGCAGGATTTGCATTAGACGGTATTGTATTAGATCTTAAGCACGGCGGAAACGTACATACTGTTAGAGTTGCACAAGCAATGAAAGACAATGTAAGTCCGGACTTCTTTACAACTGGTTCAGAATCACAAAACGTTGCGGCACTTAACTTTGTAATTTCTCTAGTAGAAGATGTACTAGACAGTGCTACACCAGCGGCAGACTATCAAGATTTAGATAGTGTTGCATCGGGTGATAGATACTTACAAATTAAAGACGCTACAAGAGTTGAAGAATCAAATGCATTAACAGAGTTAACAGCAAGTATGGCTATTATTACATCAGCTATTTCGCTAGGTGCAGGTTATACAGTTCCTACAGCAAAGAAAATACACAAAGTTATCTATGTTAAAACAGGAACATATACTGAAGTATTACCTATTAGAGTTCCAGAACTAACAGCTATTGTTGGTGACGAACTACGTAGTACAAGAGTTGAACCAGCAGGAAGTGTAACAGAATCAGCTGATACAACTTATTCACTAGCTGGTATTCTACACATGAAATCAATAATCGACGATGTTATTGAAGGTACAACAATTACAAGACAAACTGGCAATACACTTACACAGAATGTTAGTAAGCCTTGGAGTACTAGTGGAGTATCAACTTATGTTGAAAACTTATGTACAGAGCTATATGATCAAATTGATTACTTAGTTAACGGAGCATCAGGCGATAGTTCAGCACCATTATATAGAGGTGCAAATGAAAGAGTTGATGATCAAACTAAGTTTGCGGCGGCTAGAATACTACATTTGAACAAAGCGTTTATTGGACGTGATGTTACAAAATATATTAATGTAAACTATCCAGCATACTCATTTGATGAAGCGGCTTGTGAAGCAGATGTTGCACATTATATTGATGCATTTATATATGACTTAATCAATGCAACAGGTGAAGGTAGTAACTATGCTACACTAATAGCAGGATTAATGTATGGTAACAGTGTAAACGGTTCTACATTAGAAAATATGTACTTACTAAGAGACGGTACAGGCATTAGAAACATGACATTAGGCGGATTATCAGGAACATTAGGATCAGCAAACGCTTACGGAACTAAACGTCCAACAGCAGGAGCATTTTGTTCACTAGATCCAGGCTGGGGACCAGACGATGATCGTGTATGGATCACAACACGTTCTCCATATGTACAAGGTGTAACAAACTTTGGTACTGCATGTGTAGGACTAAAAGTTGATGGAGCACTACACAACGGTGGTAATGACTCAATTGTTGCTAACGACTTTACACAAATTTTAAGTGATGGTATTGGTGCATGGGTAACAAACTTAGGTAGAGCAGAACTTGTTAGTATTTTCTCATACTACGGACATATTGGATACCTTGCAGAAAACGGCGGTAAGATACGTGGTACTAATGGTAACTGTTCATACGGTGACAAAGGTGCAGTATCAGAATTTATTGACGTTACTGAGATTCCAACAACAGGTGGTGTTAACAACAGAAAACTTGAAGCACAGATTGGTAGAGCATTAACAGACGGTAATCAAATTATACACTTTGAATATACTAACGCTGGTAACAACTACACTAACGCAACTTACACAATTAGTGGAGATGGATATGGTGCAGTAGTAGCTAACGGTAACTATGTAAATGGTGGATTGTTTGAAGTTAGATTACGTAACCCAGATGATGGATCTAGTTACAATGAAAAAGATACTAACAGTGATGGATTGTTTAATGATGCAGACTCAATAGGTGGTAGAGGTTACTCTAGTAGTGAAAATACTGCACAGGCAGGTGGAACTACATCTATTACATTGTCAAACACTGAAACAGCCAACAGTACAAAATACATTGGTATGAGAGTTGTTATTACAGCAGGTACAGGTGCAGGACAGTATGGATTTATTAGTGCATACAATCCAGGTACCAAAGTTGCTAGTATTGCAAAAGAATCAGATAATGCGGCAGGCTGGGAAACATGGCATCCAACAAACGGTATTGAGGCAACACTTGATGCTACAACAGCATACAGTATTGAACCAAGAGTCCAAGTAATTGGCGGCGGTGGTACAGGAGCTCAAGTTAGAGCAGAAGTAACAACTGGTAGAATTACACAGTTCTATATTGTTAATCCAGGTAGTGGTTACACAAGTACTCCAACATTAACAATTACAGATCCAAGTGAAACTACTGAAGTTCCATGGGAAACTAGAATTGCTGACGGTGTGTTAGCACAGCCAACATGGACTGGAAGAGGTACAGACTTTGAAACTGCAGGCGGCACAGTAAGCGGTGATGGATATGCTGACATTTATCAATCAGCACAATTTATGAACGTTTACGGAATGAGTGATATTCCAGTTGAAGGTGCAAACTTACAACTTGATGGCGATAGCAGATTCTTTAAAATTGTGTTTGTTAGAGAACTACTAGGTAGTTCAGGTAACTATACTGCTAGTTTACAAGTGTCACCAGACTTAGGAGTTGAAACTTCTCCAGAGCACGGTACTAACATTACAATAAGAAAGAGATTTAGTCAAGTAAGATTAACAGGACACGATTTCCTAGACATTGGTACAGGTAACTTTGCAAGTACTAACTATCCAGGAACACCGAGTGTTGCTAATGATCCAAGTGATGAAGTTACAGAGTCAGGCGGAGGTAGAATATTCTACACAAGTACTGACCAAGACGGTAACTTTAGAGTTGGTAGATTGTTCAACGTTGAACAATCAACAGGATCAGCTAGTTTGAATACAAGTGCATTCAGTTTAGCAGGACTACAAGAATTGTCACTAGGTGCAGTTGGCTTAGGACAAGGCGGCGCTGTTATTAATGAATTTAGTACAGATGGTACATTTAGTGCAAGTTCAGATAACGTTGTTCCGACACAAAGAGCAATTATTACATACATCAATTCACAGATTGGTGGAGGAAGTAGCTCTCTGAACGTTAACGCAGTTACAGCAGGTAAAATAAATATTACTGGAAATACAATAGGTACAACCGATAATAGTCCAATTACTGTAACTACGGGAATGAACTTTAACGGCGGTGTAAGTGGAAGTCCAGTTGCATTTGCGTACTTTTTAACAAGTAAAACATAATGGCTAAATACTAACATAGGAGTAATAAAATGGCATCAGGAATATTAGGATCAAGCGATCTTTCAGCAAATACAAATACTACAATCTATACAGTGCCTGCTGATACATATAGTGTTGTTACTATCAACTTTTGTAACAGAGGTTCGAATACAACAAACATTAGATTATCAACAAGTACTGGAGATACACCAGGAGCGGCAGAATACTTAGAGTATGATGTATCCGTTGGTCCAAATGGCGTACTAGAGAGAACTGGTATTGTAATTGACGCAACTAAAAAAGTTGTGGTAAGATCAAGTCAAGCTAACGTAACCTCAATGGTTATGGGTATTGAAACAGCCGTACCAGCGGCATAACATAAGGATAGGATAAAGCAATGGGAAGAAGAATATCAGTAGGTTCACCAGGTTTAACTGTCCCTTTTGGAACTACAGCACAAAGAACTACTAATGCAGGTTCAGGAGCATTAAGATTTAACACAGATTTAAGTGTGTTAGAACTTTATAGTTCCGATCAATCAGCATGGTTACCAGTGGGTACTTTAAGTGCTAAGACAGTTAGTACAACGTATTCAGCGGCATCAGGAGAACAGATATTCTGTGATACTAACGGCGGCGGATTTACTATTACACTTCCAGGATCACCAGCAGTAGGTGATGTCATAAGATTCTTTGACTTAAGAAAAACTTTTGACTCTAATGCTTTGACACTAGCAAGAAATGGTAAACTAATACAAGGCGATTCAGCTAATTTGACTGTTAGTACAGAAGGCGCGGCATTTGATATTGTTTATTCGGGCGATAGCTACGGATGGCGTATCTACACTGTATAGAGAATTATTAAGGAAACGTAAATGGCAACATACAGCAGTTACAAAAAGGTTACATCGGAAGGAATACCCGACGGATCAATCACAAGGACCAAGTTACAACCTGGTGCAGGTGCTTGTCGTAAGACACAATGGGTATACAACGAACGCGGTATGCAATGTCACATGTGTGCAAGACAATCAGGATGTTGTCAACAGGCAAATGGTAGATGTTGTTACTGGTGTGCACCAGACAATGTTTACAAAGTAACTTTTGAAATCTGGAGCGGCGGAGGCGGCGGTCCAGGACATACATGTTGTAATTGTTGTTCATTTGCAATTGGAGGCGCAGGCGGAAACTATGCAATTCAAACAATTGATACCAATCCAGGATGTCAATATAGTGTTTGTGCAGGCGGAAGTTGGCCATGTGGTAAATCACATACGTGTTCAGCGGGCATGGGTTGTAAATCCTATGTTAACGGTCACAACCTAAGTAACTTTTGTGCTACTGGCGCATGTGGCGGCTGGATGTGTAATGGTGATGCATGGGGTCAAAGACATGCTGTAACAAACTGTGCGAACTGTAATATATGTGGAATATTTGGTGCTGACTTTGGAATGATGGGCGGTATGGGTATTAAAGCAGGTACAACAACTTGTAGATGTCACGGACAAACAGGTTGGACAGGAGCGGCCGCAGGTATTGGAACTTACGGTGGTACAACTACTAACGAAGCATGGTGTGCATGTGGATGTCACATTGTTTGGCCAGCAGGCGGTGGAGTTCCAGGAACATCTAGTTACTGTGGTAACTGGGCAAAATGTTGTGCAGGTGGTTCAGGTCAAGGTGGATCTGGCATAGTAAAAATAACGTTTGTATAAGGAAAGAAAATAATGGCAACATACGCAAGTTATAAAACATTAACAGCAGACAACTTTCAAGACAATAGTATTACGGCCGCTAAACTAGGCGCTGGCGCAGGTAACAAGTATTGCGTATTTTGGGTTTATAATGAAAGAGGCATGAGATGCATGGCATGTTCAGATGCTGGCGATTGTTGTGAACAAGCAAATGGTAAGTGTTGCTACTGGACAGTTCCGGCTAGCACTTCAAAAGTAGTATTTGAAATTTGGTCAGGTGGAGGCGGTGGCGCAGGCGCTACTTGCTGTAACAACTGTATGCACTCTGCAGGCGGATCAGGTGGTAACTATGCAGTAAAAACTATTAGTACGTGTCCAGGTTGTACATATTCAATTTGTGCAGGTGGTACATGGCGTTGTAGTAAATCGCATACTTGTGTCGCAGGAATGGGTTGTAAAAGTTATGTTAATGGTGCAAATTTAAGTAACTTCTGTACTACAGGTGGATGTCCAGGTTGGATGTGTAACGGTGGTGCATGGGGACCAAACCATACACAAACATGTGGTAACTGTAATATATGTGGAATTTTTGGAGCAGACTTTGGAATTATGGGATCAACCGGTGTAATGGGTGGACACGGTGGATGTCAATGTAAATCAGCAGACTGGGGAATGTCAGGTTCGGCACCTTTTGTAGGCAGACACAGTGCAGGTGCTAACGCAGAAGCGTGGTGTAACTGTGCTTGTTATGTTAACTGGCCTGCAGGTGGTGGACAAACAGGACAAAGTTCATATTGTGGTAACTGGGCAAAATGTTGTGCAGGCGGCAATATGGGTGGATCAGGCATGGTTAGAATAACATTCGCATAGTAAGGATAAGAAATGGCAACATACGCAAGTTATAAAAAAGTAGCAAATGACAGTATAGTTAACGGAACAATTACGTCCGCTGATATCGCACACGGTAACGGCAACAATATGGGTGTACAATGGATCTACAATGAACGTGGCATGAGATGTCATCAGTGTGCTAGACAAAGTGGCTGTTGCGAACAAGCAAACGGAAAATGCTGTTATTGGTGTGTACCAGATGGTGCAAGTACAGTAACATTTGAAATTTGGTCAGGTGGCGGTGGCGGCCCAGGTCACACTTGCTGTAACTGTTGTTCATTTTCAATTGGTGGCGCTGGAGGCAATTACGGGTCTAAGACTATTGCAACATCTCCAGGATGTCAGTACAGTGTATGTGCTGGTGGCGCTTGGCCATGTGGTAAAGCACATACTTGTGGTGCAAGTATGGGTTGTAAGAGTTATGTAAACGGACATAACTTATCGAATTTTTGTACAGTAGGCGGCTGTGGTGGCTGGATGTGTAATGGAGACGCATGGGGTCCAAGACACACACACTTTGGTTGTGAAAACTGTAATAGATGTGGTATTTTTGGAGCAGATTTTGGAATGATGGGAACTACAGGATGGGAACCAGGACATGGTTACTGTCACTGTGTGTATCAGTATTCAGGATCAGGACAACCTCCATTAATTGGTAAAATGACAGTATCAGTAACTGCCGAAGGATGGTGTAATTGCGGTTGTCACATTGAGTGGCCAGCAGGAGGCGGAATGCCAGGCGTTAGTTCATATTGTAATAACTGGGCTAAGTGCTGTGCAGGTGGATCTGGACAAGGCGGCTCAGGCGTTGTTCGAATAACATTCATGTAAATGATAAATAGTTTTAGGAGCTGAATAACATGAGAAAAATTGAAAAAACATTTACTTACCCAATTTGGGACGAGTGGAGAAAAAATAGTTTTGAAAACGGAAGAACCGGCACCTTTACTTATAAAGGTCCTGAATTTTTAACGTTTGAAATAGGTAATGACCCTGCAGATACAGATAACTACGGTAAAGAATCTGGTTGGTGTCTATGGGAAAAGATGGATCTTGAAAGACCAACTGCCGCAGATATTACAAGAGTTACTGTTGATTGTAAAGAAAATCCTTTACTATGTGAAATTGGTAACGATGACGGTAAAGACGAACAAGTATTAATGAGACGTCAAAGAGAATGGAAAATTCTTTGGGACGCACCAGACGGTTATATGGACGTTGAATATACAGACGAATTAGAGCCAAGAGATGTATACGACGAACAAAACATCACATATGATTTTGCTACAGAAACATTCAATATTGGCATTCATGATTGGGCCGCAACAGGTACAAAAATGGATCTAACATGGCAAGATCTTAGAGATGTTAGAGATTCTCATCTGCATGATACAGACGCTAAAGTTGGACAGACAGACGCTCCCGAATCTATTCAACAGACTTGGAAAGATTATAGACAAAGACTAAGAGATTTACCAGCTTGGGCACAAGCAAACGGCTACGAGCCATGGCAAGCAGTTATGATGTTTCCTACAGTACCAAAAGATATGCGTGATCCAGACACATCAGCAGATCCAGCAGATCCGTATAGAGAAGGTGCATTTGCTGTTGACGTAGATGTTGCCGCTCAAAAGGTTGCAGGTAAAAAATAAATTTAGCATTATAAATTAATAAATTAAGGGCCACTAGGCCCTTTTTTTATGACTACCAGATTGGCGTCCTATAAAGTATCCTCTCAATAAATATTTGTACTATACAGGAGAAAACATTGGAACGCAAAAAAGCATATTTTATCAACGGTGGAGCAGGCAGAGTTGTTGCAAGTATTCCAGCATTTGAAAAACTCTACGAAACAGATCAAGACTTTATTATTGTTTGTGAAGGCGGAATGGACTTTTATAAAGGTCATCCACAACTACACGAACTAGCATACGACAACTGGCATAAAAATTTATTCAAAGATTACATTAAAGACAGAGATTGTTATTCTCCAGAACCTTATAGGGTTTGGGAATATTATAATCAAAAATGTAGTTTAGCACAAGCATTTGATATTGCTATAAACAATAAAGGTGTAAGAGATCTACCAGATCCAACTATACATATGAACAAGCATGAACTTGTACAAGGGTATAAAGTTGTTGAAGAAATCAAAGCAGTAACTGGAAAAGACAAAGTAGTAGTATTTCAACCATTTGGACGCACAGCTGAAAACATGGGCGACTTTGTAATTGACGGCACTAGCAGAAGTTTTCATTTAAATGATGTTATACGTATTTGTAAAGACTTACGTGATGATTATGCTGTGATTGTAATGAGCGAATTTCCTGTTGTAGTTGAAGAAAACACTAAAGTTCCAGTAGCAGTTCCACAAATTCCAGATGTAAGAGTTTGGTCTAGCGTAATTCAAATTGCCGATCATTTTATTGGATGTGATAGTTTAGGACAACATATGGCAAAAGCATTAGGTACTACGTGTACTAGTGTTATTGGTAGTACATATCCTATTAATATTTCTTATCCAAATTCACCAGACTTTGATATTATTGATTTAGGCGAAGGCAAGCGTAAGTTTAGTCCTATTAGACTTACAATGGAAGATTCAATTGAACGATTTAACGATGAAGTTATGGAGTTAAACGATGAAAGTTTTAAAAAAATTATTACAAGTGCTCGCAAGCGTTTGGGGAAACCGAGAAGTTACACAGGAAACTACAAACCGCAAGAAACACAAGCAGAAAACGTATGCCCAACTCATGGAGTAGTACATGCAGATGGGGCATCACATGGTAATAAACAACAAGCAAAAATCTTAGGTCATACAGGTCAGTAAAATGGGAGGTCCGTCACAATCACCAGATCAGTTTCTAGGAGGCATTTCAACAATGTTTGATCCTAATTCAGAAAGGTTACAAGCACTTGATACATGGGTAGTAGATGATTTATACTATGCGGGTTATAAAAAGTTTTTAAAGTTGTTTGATAATTCTAACGATCGACATGTTGACTATGGTAACGGAACTTTATATTATAAACAAGATATGCAGTATCCTACAGACATTGATCCTAGAGAAGAGTACTTAATGTTTATTAAGTTTCAGCTACAAGATTTACCTATCCGTATTAAAGATTTTAAAAAAGCATGGGGTGTAAAATATCCACCAGGTGCATACAGCGGATTGCATTCACATCAACCTGGAAAACAACTAACAAGTGTGTTATTTTTAGACACACCAAAACCAAGTGTAGAATATCCTTTAGCAGGTTGTTTAACTACACTACAGCCAACAAACAGTGAGATTCAATACTTAACACATAAGCCTATTGAAGGCAAAATGGTAA
>Ga0208434_1000009_pt1 | contig 136853 bp, 139 predicted proteins | sample 13_taG_FD_184086 | JGI IMG/M metagenome (GOLD analysis project Ga0208434, IMG submission 184086) | Marine viral communities from the Subarctic Pacific Ocean - 13_ETSP_OMZ_AT15268 metaG (SPAdes) (version 2) | ecosystem: Environmental > Aquatic > Marine > Oceanic | place: Pacific Ocean... | reverse complement strand
TAATTGATTGTGGCTCAGAAAAAGCCGCAATTGGATGGACGAACTTAAATGGTGTGACTGAAATCACACATAAAGAGTATGAAATGCTACTTTACGTAGCACATGCATAAATTACGAAAGGTAAAAAAATGTTTGATAATTTTGATGAAATTGTTCCACAAATAAAAACAAATCATGATGGCCCCTTTGGAATCACTTATGATGATGATAGAGGGTTCTCTCATGAAGAGTGGGCTTCAATACCACCTATCCCAAGTGCACTGAAAGGTACAACAAGTTTCAAGAAATACAATAGCATTGTAAAAGAAGCATTAGAATGCTTACTTCTGAACTGTGACTTTCAAAAATTAACTCCACTGCAAAAGGAAGTGATAGCCATACTGTACAGTGGTTATAAATGTTTAGGACATAGTTGCACAGATATAGCAATAAAAAACTGGTTATCTCAACCCAATCAAAAGTATTGGGAAAGATTAAATTGGGATATTATTGAAACCTCTTTTAAAAAACACCCTGATGAATGGATCAAGGAAGAACTAGAATGGGCGGAATCCTGTGGAGTCACCTTTAAAAAAAATTGGGAATATTCAAAACCGAAAGCTGATTGGATGTATTTTGGAAATGGGTATTTAGGAGCACACTGGAATATAAGAAATTTATAACAGTCGGCCTAAAGGCCTCCTGTAACTTAGTTTTTAGGAGCATTTTTTATCATTTGCAGTTGCTCCTACTGCACTTTTTAATTACGAAAGGTAATAATCGTGGCATACTTAAATGACCCAATCTTTGAAGTAAAGTTTTTTGAAGATGATCCAGAATTTACAATTGAAAAAGTACCAAAGGAAATGTTACAAGTTGATCCAACTTTTTCTGCTTTACAAGTAGAAAAACTTGCAAAAGATATTGTTCGCTGGACAAAAGCAGCCAAAGCAGAATGCACAATCATAATGATGCATGAACCTGCTGTTGATACGCTTCAAGACCTTTACAAAGAATGGCTAGAAAGATTAATCTCCGCAAGGATTCATCGTTTGCCTACACGAAAAGTTGTATTGGTAGCAGGTGAAATAAGCTTGATGTATCGTTTGACAGGTCTCCTTAGAAAAGAAGATTACAATGTGTTCTGTTGTACAACAGAACGTGTCAGTGAAGAAAAAGTACTGCCTGATGGTAGTACTAAAAAAATATCTGTCTTTAAACACATCCAAGTAAGAGAATTGTTATAAGGTCGGCCTAAAGGCCTCCCCCAACTTAGTTTTTAGGCTCTTTTGAGTCTTTATCTTTTACATCATAACGAAAGGTTATATCATGATGTTTAATTCTAATGCTGTTACAACAGCACTATCCTCGTCCTCAAACAATAATGAAAATTATTGTCCTCCTTCTCTTGTAGCTACAAAACTCTATGAGAGTATTCCTGAAAACATCCGTGCTTTATTCCGCGCACCTCGTGGTGTGCAAGATAAAGAAGGAAACTACGTCGGAAGTATTTTGCAAGTTGCTAAAGGTACAATGGGTCGTTTACATGGCCCTGCGTTGGAAATTTTGGCGTATCAAATGTTAGAACGCATTGTTGAGTTAGACGAAAGAACTGAAGAACAACGCACGGATCCTGATTGTGATCCTAGTATCATTGTATTTGCAGGTCAACCGATTAAATGGGATGTGCGTCGTTACTCATCAAGTCTGGTCAAAGGTCGTTGGCAAACAATACCAGATATGAGCTACTACCTCGACTGCGATCAGAAGCAAATGCGAAAAGCATTAGCAGATAATCGTGAAGAAGAGAATAGTGAAAAACAAGGAGGATCATCTCAACAATCAAATCGTAACGATAGATACACACAAGGATTTTGATATGCAAATATTAAAAGATACTCAAAAACAAATTGATGAGTTACCCATCTTAGTACGATGGGTATTGTATATAGGCGTTGCCATTGGATTGTGGAAAACAATCCCTTGGCTGTTCGATGCTATCGTTGTAGTGATGGCTGCTGCACTATTTGTCTGGTGTATATTAGGTGTGAGTAGCGATAGCTACAATGCACTAGTTACGTCTCTTAACGAGGCAAAAAGAAAAATCGTTGAAGACTTAGCTTCTTCTCTTAAAGAAGAAGGTAAGTAATATGTTTATGAATGACATGCTGTTGCTAAAACTAATTATCATAGTATGTGCAAGGGCAATTCTATGTTAGTATATATTAGAGGTATAATAGGTTTCCAATACTCAGAAGAAGTAGTATTGGCTGTTTATAATCAAATCCGAGTAAAGGGTTTGAATCCGTCATTATTTGATTTGTTTTTACTTGCTGAAGAAGCAAAAGCAAACTAACCAAAAAAAGTACACTCTGTAGCGGGAGTTGAAATACATTGCCTTTTTAAGGTCTTGGTTGCGTACTCCAAGAGTAATAATGTATCGAGGTTGCTTTAGCCTCATGATTAGACTCTACACAATTCGAAAGGAAAACAAAATGAGTTTACAGAATTTCTTAAATGGTGTGAAAGATGTAAGTAAGGCAATTGCTAACAATGCAGGTGCTTGTCGTGCAATTTATACTTTGCAAATGGAAAAAGGTGAATATTTTTTAGAAGATATGATTTTGAATGCAAATCGCATTAATAACTTCTTCGAAAGTAAAAGTGCCACTGCAGAAAGTATCGTTAAATGGTTAGCTCCCTCATTCACAAAAGTTAAAAGAAGTCAAGAAAATAAACGTGAAGTATTGAACCATTTGTTATCATCTCCATTTTTTCAAGAATACAAACCAGAGATTTACATGAATCACGATGATGTATTTACTGCTGAGTTGACTCATGATCATGGCATTATACGTATCGAAGTTGAAGGTTATATGATGTCAGTCTACAATTATGATTTGAATGATTTGTGTGATGATCGTGATATTCCATGTAGTCTTGTCACAAATGATTTTAAGGAGATGGTTGAAAAGTGCTATGAGTTGTTACCTACAAAGGAGAGCAGTGTAGCTTAATGTGAATCGTCGTCCCAAAGGGACTCCTATTATTTGGTTTTGAGAAAATGCCACTATAATCATAAAGTGTATTTATAGCTATACCCCCGACAGGGGGAGACCCCCGACAGGGGGTATAGTTATAGAGTTTTGAAAGCATTGTTCTAGATTGAACTACTAAAGAATGTGACGAGACCTCTAAAATTGATGTAGGTGTAAGTATGACAAAAAGTGCATTTAAAGGTACGTGAGACTACTTTTGACCCCCTCAAACACTTATCTAAAAAATCAAAAGTGCGATTTTAGCCTAAAATCGAGGTTTTATATTTTTGACCCCCTAATTTTACCTTTTGACACAAATGTAAAAGTGCGATTCTGAGCTGTAATCGCATAAAAAGACTACTTTTGGGGGGGTAAAAAGCTTTTGTTTTACAGCAGCCCCCGAAAGGGGGCATGAGTAGACGTTTTTAGCAAGTCAGTCGCACCTTTGGTGCTCCTTCAACTTAGTTTTTAGGATAAATCTAGTTAATCTTTAGATGCGTTTAAAGCTATATAAAAGGCATATAATAAATCTAAATATAATAACATATATAAGATAAATATATAGAATCGTTAAATAAAGTAGAGTTAGGCTACCTTATTAAAACCCTATATTGAATCTTATTAAAACCCTATATACCTTATTAAAGCACTAGTTAAGTTTATTTGAGTATTATGTTGTTTTATTAATTATTGGAGATAATCAATTGTATTTATTGAAGTTTTTAAATTGTGAATTAAAATGCCATTCTTTAGGAGAATGGCATTTCATCTATGGTTTATTACAATTGCAAGGCATTAATTATGAATCGTTTACAAGAGTGAGTGATTTTAGTTATTGCTTTAAGTTTAATTGTAATTATTAATTTTTCGTAAGTTATTGAAATCTAAGTGGTTCTTATAAAAAGAAAAAGGGGCGCGCGATTTTAATACACATTAACTTTAGATCATTCGAATCAAACGAATGGTTTGTTCTATTTTTCGAAAGGATAGAAAACATTATGAGATGTAACATTACATTAGAAGAGAATGGAAACAGTGTAAGCTTTCAAGGAGAGATTACATTTCCTAAATTGCTAGCTGCTTTGAATGCAGCTAGCCAATTGTTTGACGAGGAGAAAACTGTTGTAGAAGTTATTCCTGAAGTTAAGGAGATTATTATTCCTGAGACATTAGAAGAAAGTATTAAATATGCTAAGAAATTAGGATATAAGAATATAGACAAAAATAATTTTAATTCTGCACATAAGGTAACTAATGAAATGCCTCGATTTGTAAAGAGTTTGGGGTTACCAGGATTTATAACTTGGTATCGTAATATTGAGAAAGAAAAAAAACCCGCACGTCGAGTAAAAGACGTGAGTTTACATCGTTATTTTGATGCTGCGAAAAATGTCTAATGTATTATTTATTAGCACAAGAATATTTAAATGGAATTTTGTTAGATAATTGGATGATTAAAAATCCAATTACTGGTAAGAATCACATATATGATAATTTTTCATTAGCTTTTAGTGATAGCAAAAAGTATTGTCATGAAACTCACAATAGGGAAGTAAGGGTAATTGTAGTACATTCTAAGACAAAAATAGAAAGCTAATATGAGTTATTTTTTTGATTATTTAAAAGATTATAATAATTGGATTACAATTTGGATTATTATGATGTTTTTGATTTCAAGTTTACTTTTTTTATTAAAAAAAACTAATGAAATAACACTTGAAAGAACATATTTATTTACTGTTTTCTTATACATTCTTTTTGATTTGTCTCAATCAGACTATTCTGAAATGTTATATAATGATTTTGAAGGTTATGTTTGGCTATTAAGTTTCATTTGGTCACTATTTGTTTTAACTTTTATTTTAGTAATTCCTCCTACTATTTTTTTAGGTTTAATTGCATTTATTATATCTATTTTTCATTGTATTATTATATTCTTAAAAGCAGCTGTACTGGGTGTTAGCGTAGATGATGTAGAAGTAATAGGTATGTCTAATATTTATTATGAAAAGAAAAGCAAAAAAGAAACATATAATAAATTTATAAGCTTGGTAGAAGATTTAATTAAACTTGAATTAAAACACTATCCAAATAACTCAGAAAAGATAAATGAGTCTTATAGAGATATAAAAAGAAATTATTACAATAATCCTTCTTACTATTGGAATTATATTGAAGAACGAGCAAGTTATTTAAAATCAATACAAACAGTTTCAGATAAAGAGGTTTTATTAAAAGCAAGAAATGAGCTTTATAGGTTAAGTAAATCAAGTAAACAATCTAAAGAGTTTATACAAGGTGTTAATAGAGTTATTAATATAATTAATATCCTTGAAAAGAAGATAAAACAGTAATATATACTCAAAGTTATTTTAAATAAAGAGAATGTATTTGTTATGAAGTTAAAACATTTGTATATAATTCAGAGTAATTTAGAAGGAAAAATAAAGATAGGCCGCTCAATTCACCCTTATAAAAGGTTAAAACAATTGCAAACTGGTAATCCTAATAAATTGCGAATGATCCATGTTTTTGAGAACATGGGTCATCTTGAGAGTTATTTACATGATGCTTTGAGTTTATTTAGGTTATGTGGCGAATGGTTTAGTTATAAGTGTATAGGTAGTATTCCTGTTAATTTATATGAACAAATTGAATTCGGTGCATTTGATGATTGGTGGAAAGAGTGAAGTTTTTAATTTTATTAATATTTTTTTTAATTGGATGCGCAGATCAATCTGATTTGCAGGAAAAAAATGATTATACATTTTTATATTCTGTAACTAGTTGTTTTTATCCATTAAAACACTATGAAACATTTGATTATTTAATAAGTGAAGAAGACAATATTACTTACTTAAATAAATGTGAGTATGATTTAAACTATCGTGTAATTCGAGAAAATAAATATGATTTTCTTCAAGGCACTCCCAATGATGATCATTTAATAGGTTATAATAGATATGAATATAAAGATGAAAAAGTAATTGTTTCTTTTCATGATATGATTCAAGGTCATCCTAACAATGATTATTGGATTAGAGAAACAACTTATTATGTCGAATAAAGTAGATCATCCTAATCATTATCGTAGTGATAGTGGTATAGAAGCTATTGATGCAATTGAGGCCTGGGGCCTTAATTTTAATTTAGGCAATGTTATTAAGTATACATGTCGTGCAGGTTTGAAAGAAAATCATTTAGAAGATTTAAAAAAAGCCGCGTGGTATTTAGAAAGAGAAATAAATAATGTTGAAGGAAGTAAAAAGTAAACTATTTAAAAATTATATTTTAAAAAAACTTATATTTTTAAATCAAGAAATAAACTTAAAAACAAATGATTTGATTTTTCTTCATTACCTTGCAAAAGAAAAAAAAGAAAATAACAATTTTTTAATTGTTGAAAAATACGAAGAAGATTTAAATAATTTCTTAAATAATTATTTTAAACAATTACAATTAATAACTTTAGAAAAAAGTTCTATTTTATATTCTTTAGTTGATCCTACTTTATTTTTAAAATTATTTAATGACTTATCTTTACCTTTTTCTAACGATTTAAAACAATTTTTAGATGAACAACTCCATCAAGCTAATTGTTGGCTTGAAGAAACGCATCAAGAACAATACCCATTTTATTGGGAGAAAGTTAATTAATCATGGCTTTATTAGACTATATTATCTTTGTATTTGGTATTTATGGAATTGCGTGGACAATAACTCAATCAAAGTTATTGTCTAAACCAGTATCTTTTTTACAAGAAAAAAGTTCATTTTTAAACGAAATGTTAAGTTGTATAGTCTGTACAAGTTTTTGGGTTAGCATACCCTTTTGTTATCTGTATTTTGTTAGTGAGCTTTGGTTCACTAAAGTATTAATCTGTTTTTCACAAGTATCATTTACATGGATGCTTGCATTATTTTTAGGAGACTTAGATGAATAATGAATCTGTAGTTTTAAGTAATATTCATAGTAATTTTGCAAATAATTTTATTAAAAAAAAATCTGGCCCTTATAAAGAACATTTACAAGTTGTTTATATTATTAGAGGCATTTACTGCATTATGTTTAAAAAAGGCGTTTTGCGAAACGGAAAAGAATTAAATCATACTAACAACAAAACTAAGCTTGCTTATGAATTTACCAATGCATGTCATGAATTTGGTTTAAAACATTGTATTCGTTATCAAGTTGACGGATATAATGGAATTTATCTTTATTTAAATACTTGGGACTCAAATAGAGATATTAAACAAGCAAAAGAGTATGCTTCAAAAAAACAAGCAGCTGCTGCTGTTGGTTATCCAGAAGCTGATAGCTGGGAAGAAGTTCAAGGTATGATGGAACATGATGACTATTTTAATAATAAGGATTAAAAATGTATATTAACAATAATGTAGATGCTGTAATTGGTTTACAGTATGGTGATGAAGGTAAAGGTAAAATAACAGCTGGTGTTCTTAGTCAAGTAAATTATGATATAACAGCGCGATTTAATGGTGGACCAAATGCTGGTCATTCTATACATAAAGAGAATGGCGCACATTATGCATTACATCAATTACCATCCTCTGTCGTCTACGGACAAAGAGGACTTATTGGTCCAGGTTCTGCTGTTGACTTTCACAAACTAAATAAAGAAATTAAAGAAGTAAATGCTATAGAAGATTTAAATGTTAAAAATCTTTTGCATGTTGCTAGAAACATTTGCCCTATAAAAAATAGACATATTGAGGTTGACAGAAACTTTCATGCAGGAATGCAAGGCAGCACTTCATCTGGTATTGCTCCTGCTTATAGTGATTTTTACAACAGAACTAATGAAAGCAATAATCAGCAATACTTACCACCTCCATTAACAGTTGACAACATGTTACTTGAAGGTGCACAAGGTTTTTACCTTGATATTTATCATGGACAATACCCTTATGTAACAAGTAGTCACATATCTCCTGCATTTGCAGCAGCTAGTTTTGGATTTTCACCTAAGAAAATCCGCAACATTATTGGTGTTGCAAAATGCTATGAAACCAGATCAGGTAAAGATCCTTATTTTGATTACTTAATGGATGATATGGGGGTATTGAAAAAGCAAAAAGGTTTTAATTTTTCATTTGAAGACATTTATGAAGACATACAAAAAACAGGTCATGAATTTGGTGTAACTACAGGAAGAAAACGTCAGATACGTTTTCTTGATGTAAGTCGTTTGATTCACAGTATTAATGCTACTGGCACTACTCATGTAGTAATTAACAAATGGGACATTTTAGAAAAACTAGATGCTTGTTGTTACTTTTATAATACTAATTTATTTGTATGTGATAAAGAATCAATGTTTCCTGAAGTGGAAGCATTGATTTATGCTTATTGTAAAGATGTAAAAAAGGTATTTTATAGTGCATCTAAAACTAATGATATTGATTGGAAGTGGTTAAATGATTGAAAGATATTCTGATCCTCTAGTAAAGTGCTTATGGGGAGATAAAATTAGATATAGTCTTTATATAAGTTACAGCTTGAGATATTTAGAATATTTTCTAGGAAAGCCTGTTGAAGTTGATATAGAAGCTTCAGTAAGTGAAATAAAACAAATTGAAAAAGAAACTAAACACGAATTAGTTGCTGTACTCAAATATATTGATTTACATTTAGAAGATAATTATGAACTAGCAAAATATTTACATTATGGATTAACATCTAGCGATGTATTAGATACTATTTCTAGTTATCAAATTAAATCGTGTTTAGATTGGGTCATTAAATTAATAGATAAAATACTTAATGAAAATTATAAATGGCCTGGTCAAATTGCTGGTAGAACTCATGGTCAATATGCAGAGATAGTTCATCTACACAATAGATTGCTTTTATTTTTAAATGAACTAAAGACATGTAAGAAAGAATTAAAAAGAGCTGCCGACAGTTTACAAGGCAAAGCACATGGACCTACAGGTCAATATAAGTGGCCTGGTCAAACTAGATTTATACAATCTTGGGATCTTAAAATCCCTAAGATTGTAACTCAAGTTATACCTCGTCATGAATATATAGACTTTATGGTTGCATTAACTAAAACTGCTTCAATTATAGAAAGATTTGCTACACAAATTAGATTATCTGCTTTATCTGGTATTGATGAAATCTCAGAAATAAAAAGTCAATATCAATGCGGTTCATCTGCTATGCCTCACAAAAACAATCCTATATTAAGTGAAAATTTATGCGGACTAGCAAGATTAGTAAGAAGCAATCTTGCTGTATCTTTTGAAAATGTATCTTTATGGCATGAAAGAGATATGAGTCATTCCTCTACAGAAAGAGTCATTTGGGAAGACTCTTTTCATTTGGTTTCTTTCATGTTGCAAAGAGTTAAAGTTATATTAGATAATTTAAGTATAAATCATAAAAAGAATAATGAAGTAATTAATGAGAATTTAGATAAATTACAAAGTCATGAAAATATGTTAAAAAAGATAATAAATGGGCAAAGCACAAGAATGGAAATTTATACTAATGAGTTAAGTAAGTTTAGATAAAATATCGATAATACGTTCTTCAATATCATCTAATCTTTCTTTTAACTTTTCAGTTAATTTATCATAATCATTTATTTTGTTTTGCATTTCACTATAATCTTTTTCTCCTTGTGTAATACGTAATTTTTCTATTTCATTATCTTCGTCCAGCTTTTTCAATTTAAAACCAAAATATTGTTTAATAAATAATGTACCTACAACTGTAAAAGCAACTACCCAAGGACCTGCAGACTCTATCATTTTTAATGTTTCAGGTGAAAAATCCATATTATTACTCCTTTATATAGTGATTACTAATTATATTTGTTATAAACTTATAATTCAATTGAAAGGTAAAATATGAAAGATCTAGTAAGTAAAAAAAGATACAAAGAAAGAATAAAAATATGTCAAACTTGTGAATATTGGGATTCACAACTTAATCGTTGCAAAAAATGCGGTTGTTTCTTATTATTAAAAGCTGCATTATCGATTACTAAATGCCCAGAAAACAAATGGCCTAAAGAAAATGTATAAACTTTACTTATTAGAAAAAGTAGATAATGAAATAAACGAAACAGAAATACAATCTTTTGAAAATGAATCTTTAACATTTTATTCAAAGCAAGATGCTCAAAATTATTTTAATAATAATTTTGACATAACATTATCTGAATGGAACACAAACTACATGTATGAATCTGTACACTTAGAACATTACTTTAAAATAGTAATTAAAGAATGTTGACATATAAACTATACATGTTAGATATAAAAAGTACCTCCTTATGTGCGAGTGTTGCAAGTTGAGTTACCCCTGCCTTTTCTACTTAACTTGTAACATTTGGGCCTTTAGCTCAGTTGGTCAGAGCACTCGTCTCATAAACGAGTCGTCCTGGGTTCAAGTCCCAGAAGGCCCATTATTAAAAAGGATATACTATGTCTCAATATTGCGATTTACCACCCACAAATAACTATGCTAAATCAAGAAGATGGTTAGTATCAGATCTTTGGAAAGACTCTGATACTATGCAATCTTATGAAGAAGATGTAGATCGTTTATGGGAGTTGTACAAAAATCGTTTTTGTTGGACATTATATGGTGAAGAAATAGATAATGAATTCTTTTTAGATCATATGAAAAGGATTCTTATGGCAGATTTAAATTATGCTATAATTTTAACTGAAGAAGATTATATTATGGATGGCGTACATAGACTATTAAAATGCAAATATTTAGGCAGAAAGAAAATTCTATGCGTCAAATTCAAAAAAGATCCTCCTTCAATAAAATAATTCTCTCTCCACCATATAGTAATATCCTATTTTATAAAAACACTACACCTATATTAGGTACATATACGAAGAATAGAAGACCAGGTAGACAAAGAGTATTTACAACTTTAAGAAAAGCTAAAGACGGCTGGTATAATAAAAGTGGTTTAAAAAACCCTGGCATTGAAAACTTGATCTATCGTAAAAATGCAATTTATAGCATTGCATTGCTTAAAAATAATGACTGGCATTTAATAAGAGATGTTTTAGTTGAAAAAAACATCTCATCTATTGAATTCAATGTAAGTTGTCCTAATCATCAAGTGCAACTTTTAAATCCTAGTATTATTTGTCAAGCTAAGTATTGTTTTGAAAATGTAATAATAAAAATGCCTCATCAAACTAATCTTAGATTTATAGAAGATTATATAGAAGAAGGTATTAATATTGTACATATATCAAATACAAAACCTACTGATAAAGGGGCTTTGTCAGGCAAACAATTAGTTTATAATAATTTAAAACTAATTGAAAAATTAAAAGAAAAATATCCTTACATAAGGGTCATAGGAGGTGGAGGTATCTATGATATAGATACCCTAAAAAGCTATGAATCTGCAGGTGCTGATCATTTTTCTTTATCAACTGTATTACTTACTCCAATCAAAACTAAAAACCTTATAAAGGAATATTATAATGAATAAATTGCGTTTAGACTTAGATAAGGCATAGCTTATTTATTTAAATATTAATTTTGTTGGCAAAATTTCTATATGTTTATAACATGGACATATATCTGCATCTAGACCACATAAATTACATTTATTGTCATTAAAAACAACTTTAGTGAAATCTCTTGTTTCTTGAATGAAACAAGAGTCAGGTATAATGTAATATTGATTTGAAACACCTTTATCTATTTTATTGTTAAACATAATGTTTTCCTGGTGAATGTAATGAGAAAAGATCAAACTAATAAACAATCTATACAAGATACTAAAGCAAAACGTGGTTGGTGGTTCTCTGTCATTTTTTTGCTAATAGTAGTAGGATTAATACTCTTTCTTACTTATGTAAAAATAGTAGATGAAAACAGAGATGTACTTGTAGGCATTTTAGGCATGATCACTGGATCTATTTCAAGTATGATGGCTATAGCTTCAGGTAGAGATCCTAGTGAGGTAGAAGAACTTAAGGATAAACTTTCTGCTTCTGATGCAGATCGTGCTGCTTTAATTGCTAGATTACGTGACGCACAGATACAGTTGCAACTTAAAAACGAACAAGTTTTTGAGTTGCAAAATGCAGTAATCAACAAGCTTTCTGTTTTTCAAGGTCAACAACCTATAAAAACTTTAAATGAAAATCAAGTTGTTTTACATCCAGATGTAGCTACTTGGTTACCTGAAGAAAAAAAGTAATAATGTCTACTGTAGCTCAAATGACTATGCGAGAAAAACATCTTGCTATAGTTTTATTAGACTTGATAGGCAGTACTGCTTTTGTTCAAAAAGTAGGTGCATTAAAAGCAGCTCAATGGTTACAATATCATGATAGATTAACTCGCAATCTTATTTACAGATTTAACGGTCGTGAAATAGATCGTTCAGATGGTTTTATGCTTTCGTTTGATTCCGTAATAGATGCTGTTAATTTTGGACTTCATTATCAATCTCAAATACCTGCTAAAATTAAACTTAATACTAGAATAGGTATACATTGGGGTAAAATTATTGAAGTACAACAAGATGATATATTTATTGATGCTGGTGCCAAACGAGTAGAACTCGAAGGTATAGCTAAAAATATAGCTGCTAGAACAATGTCTTTATGTCAAGCAGGACAAGTCTTGCTTACGAAGGAAGCAATTAGTATAGTACGCAGAAGAACTAATATGTTTACACCTAAAGGAACGAGATATGCTTGTTTGGGTCTTTACAAGTTTAAAGGAGTAAAAGAGCCACAAGAAATATATGGAGTGGCAGTAGATATAAATTATCTACAACCACCTCCTGGTTCCGAAAAGGTCAAACGTATTGGTGGTGCAAAAAAAATAAAAAGTAGAGCTAGAGATAGAAAACTTAAAGAATGGTTATCTTGGTTATACTATCGATTATTCTTAATATCTTTTGTATATATGAGTTATTGGTTTTTACCTTTTATTTTTAGTCCAACTGGTAGACAAATGTTTAATAAACATTTGTTTATTATTTATTTTATTTACGATTTAATTAAAGGAGCATTTAAACATGTGTTTTTATGATTACTTACAATTTATCTGTTATTGTGTTGAGGTTGCTATTGTCTAATGCATTATCAACATATACCAAAATTTTTGTACGAAAATGAAGCAAATAGATTAGAAAAATATTTAGAAGAAGAAATACCTTGGCAAGTAGTACGTTACTACAAACCTGAAAGAGGTTATGTAGTAACGCCAAGAGAAACTTGGGTTGCAGGTTTCCATCAAAATGAACTTTACCCTTTATACAACAATGATTATGACCCTAACCCAATACCTAAATTTCTTGTACCATTAAAAGAATTAGTAGAAGAAGAATTAAATACTACTTTTAATTTTATGTTATTTGCTAAGTATCGCAATGAAAAAGACAGTATAACTTTTCATTCTGATGATGAAAAGTTTCTAGGTCTTAATCCTACTATTGCAAGTATTACAGTTGGATTCACTAGAGATTTCTTACTTAAAGAAAAATCTACAGGGAATACACAATCATTTAATTTAAATCACGGTGATTTATTTGTAATGCAAAATAACTGTCAAGCTGATTATTTACATGCAATAAAAAAACAAACAAAACGTTGCTATCCTCGCTATTCTATTACATTTAGGAAAGCATTAAATGAAGCAGGTAGTAAGAATTATTATAAATATAATACTATGCCTCTAAGTAAATTGATTTTCTAATATAAAATAGTCTATAAGCATTGCAAAACTAAGGAGTTTATTATGCTTGTAGAAGAATGTTTATTTACAGTTGCTTTAAGTAATTATATATTTTTAATGTATATTTGGATTAAAACATGGAAATCTTAATAGTAGTTCTTTACTTTACATTATCTATTGTAAATTTAGGTTATAGTTTATATTACCTTACAATCCCTTATATTCAAGATTTTGATTTTATAGATAAAACATTTACTATTTTATTTATGGTAATTTTCTCTTTTATATTTGGACCATTCATAGTATTTAACTGGTCTGATGAAGAATGGATTAAAGATATTACTGAAAAATTTGAAAATGCTTATTATGGAGATGAATAATGAGTGGCTGTTACACTAGTAATGATTGCAAAAAACAAACTAAAAAGTTCTTAATTAAATTAAATGATTTATTAAGAAAATATAATATGAGACTAGTAGAAGATAATATTATTACTTCTACTGAATATGGTTATGTAGGTCGCATTGAAGACGACCTTACAAATTTAACTTTAATAGATGATTATCAAAATGTAATAATGGAGACTGAAGATGATTAAATTTTTAATACTTGCTTCTCTTAACTTTAACTGTTTTCTAGATGCTATGTCGAATGCTTCAAGAAGTGAATTATATTCAGTAAAAGGTAAAAAAGAGATACTTGTTAAGTATTATAAACCTGCTAAGAAAAAACATTTAAAGTTTTTTCTTAAAACTATTCTTAAAAATGATAAAAAAATAGATGAGAGAATATTAGCTTTGTCTTGGATGGAATCAAGAATGAGACCATTCGTACGCAGAGGTGATGGAGGAAAAGCTTGTGGAGCTTTTCAAATTCATGCTAGGCATTCATACCCTATGTTTCGCAGAAAAAAAGGTTATGTAAATTGGGAGCCTAAAGCTCCTAGAAATGCTCACTATATAAATGGTGAATGCAGAAAATTAGAAAAACTTTCATACAGTATATCTACTTTAAAAAAATATTTAAATATTTTTGATAAAAGAAATAAACATGCATGTCATCATAATAGTGGTGTGTATGGTAAATGTAATACTTGGTATAAAAAAAGGGTTGACTACTGGTTAACTTATTTTAAACTATCAAAACTAATCTGTAACGGAGAAAATTATGAAGATACATGGAAAATTGTCTTTAACAGTTTCGGACTGGAGACTCATTTATAGTAGTATTATTAACTATTTAAATTTACGTATTCGTAAAGCAAATAAATATGCTAATGAAATCTATTTAAGTCATTCAAAAAAAAGTATTCAAGAAACAAGAGCAGAAATTGAACGTCTTTACAAAGAAACTTGTATTACTTCTGAAGAAAAACATTTAATTGAAAGCTCTTTGTTTGTAGGATCTTCTAGTAAAATTTATAAACCCAAACAAAAAAACTTTGAATTACTTAGTAATAGAACTGAGTATGTTAATTTTGGTTCTATTATTGTCTTTTTTGAAAAAAGCACTAATTCTATTCGTATAGAAACAAGCCAATTTGATAACTTTGATGATTATGTCAGAGATGAACCTTTTATACAAGAGTTCATTACAATGGTTAATACGATTGATTGGCCTGAAAGAACTGGTCCTAGTATTACTATTAGAGGATGCACTCTCATTAAACTCTCTGATAATAAGTCTACAGTTTTCTATAAAGTAGGTTCTAATCCACCTAAACTTTTTTCAGACAATGACGAAACAACTGAAGAACCTCAAATTCTTCAGTCTAATGTATTCAAGGATATCAGTTTAGTAAGTACTGAAGATGATTCTGAACAATTAGTTGCAGAAGATAAAGTTGATTACGACTTATGAAATATTTATTTTTTATTCTATTATTTATGTTTTTAAATATAGATGAAAAGAAAATAAATTATAAATGTGAAATAGATACTAGTTTATATTTTTTTAATAATGTTTCTAAGAAATATATGTATTTAGACAAATATAAATATAAAGTAGAAAAAATAGGAATTTTTAATTGTAAAAAAAGAAATTGTAAATTAAAAAAAGTTATAAATGAAAAAGAATTTCTTTCTAATAAAGACTTTTTTAAAAACTGTGGATAAAAAATGATTATAAATTTATATGAAAACTCAGAATCACAAGGTTATGTAGAATTAATATCTCATATGGGCAAAGACATTGTTACGCCTGCTGGTGCTGCAAGAGCTTCTTTTGCTAAAGAAGTAACTGAAATTACTGAACGAGATATAAAACTTGTTAACTATTGTGCAAGAGAAAAACATTCATCTATATTTGAACATAATACTGTTACTTTTAAATTTAAAGTGCCTCTCTTTGTTGCACGTCAACATATGAGACATAGAACTTGGTCTTATAATGAAGTTAGTCGCAGATACACTTCTATTGACATAAATTTCTATGAACCTAATTCTTTTCGTACTCAACATAAGAGTAACAGACAAGCTTCTAATGGAGATGAAATAAACCCTATAGTCTCTCTTGTAAAGGGATCTACAGTATCATGGGATACAAAGGCATCAACAGCTATAGGAAATCACGTTAAAGACTCATTAAAGCTTTATAATCAATTATTAGACTCAGGTGTATGTAGAGAACAAGCTAGAATGATTTTACCCCAAAATATATATACAACATATTGGGGTACAGTTAATCTTAATAATTTAGTTAAGTTCATACATTTAAGAGATCATGAAGGAGCACAACAAGAAATACAAGTTGTTGCTCAAGCATGTAAAGTTATTGTATATAACTTATGGCCTGAAACGGCTAAAGCATTATTTGAGGTGAATCATGGCTAATATGAATCTTTACATTGGTGAAGGTATTTTGTGTACTGATCCTAAAATCAGGTACACAAAAGATGATACTAAGGCTGTATGCAATTTTATTTTACTTGTAGAAAACAGCTATAAATCTAAAAAAAATAATGATATTCAATTTAAAAAAAGACAAGCTTATATTCCAGTAGTTGCTTGGGATAATAAAGCAAAACTTATAGAAAAAGAATATCAAAAAGGTGACAAGATTAGAGTCATGGGTCGTATTACAACAGAAGTAAATTCTTTTGAAGTTGTTCTTGATGATATTTGCTTAATTAAAGGTTACTTAGCATAAACTCGTCGTCCCTTTGGGACTCCTCGAACTAAGTCTTTAGCATAGTTCATCTAATCTTGCAGATGCTTTAGATAACATATCTTGCATATCTAAAGATGCACAATCAATCTTATTACGTGTTAAATTATAATGATTGATAAACCCGTTGAATTGCCCCTTATCACATTTTTCACAGTAACCTTGAACATCACAAACATCCATATTGATACCTGTTGCATTAGAAATAGCAGCCCATAAAGCTGCTAAAGCTTCTAATTGTACAGGATAAAAGTCTAGATGTTCACCTAATGAACGACCATTTACATATGACTCTACTATAGGACGTTCTCCAAAACCTTTTTTAACATACCAATTCTGGTATTTAGTATAAAAAGCATTACTTATTTCAACACCAATAGAATTCATGTTCCAAAACTTAGATCCTGCTTGCCAAGCAATTTGTTGAATGTCTAACATCTGATAAATGGTACCGTCATTATCTATGAGAAAGTGCATTGACAAGCCTCTCTTTTTAATAATACGAGCACAAGCTTCAGATGATAGAGTTGCATCCCAATGATTAACAAATTGAATTGGTTCACGTTTGGGTTTATGCATAAATTCTGTGTATGTACCAGGTTCACAAACTAAAGCACCTCTTTGCCCAGGAATAATTACTTTATCCCATTTAATAGGAAATAGTTCGCCTTTATACAAGATACCTTTTTCCCCTCGTCTCTTATACCTTTTAGAAGGAGTAAAGTTTTCGTCTGCTAACAACTGCGTTTCAAGTCGTCGCAATGTTGAGGGACCACAAAGTCCATCAACTTGCATTCCATTATCTCTTTGAAAATCCATAATTGCATGGATTAAACTTTCATCAAATGTATCACAATCAAACCATTCTGGTGTCCATTTGTTTTTTTTAGAAGATTGAATGTTGTATTCTATTTTCTTAATCATAATGTTATCCTTGAAAAAAAAAGAAAAATGTTTTTGTTTTTTATAACTTGAAAGGAGTAATAATGTTAATTACAGTAACTAACATTGTGATAACAATTCGTTTAATTTTCAATCTTTTTAAACAACTGGCTACTATATGGATATAATCTGGTTAAAATTTCCTACTGGTTTTTACTACCTACTAACAATACTTGGTTGTTATACATTGTTTTATGTTCTAAACTTCTTTTTCTTAAATGTTCAAAGTTATATGAAATACAAAAGGTTTCATAGGTCTTTGACTGAAGAGAAACTTTACTTTTTAATTGAAGAAAATAAAAAGTTAAAAGAAAAAATAGATGATTTAGAAGATGAAATTGATGAATTAACTAAACAAATAATTAATAAACTGTAAAGGAGGCTTATATGCCAACTTATAATTCTCAATCTTTTATAACTGTTGTTGTCGTTCAAGACAACTTACAAGCATCAGATGCAGAACAAGCTCACAATATCTCTAATGATAGACTTGAAGAAGTTTACAATAAAGTAAATGAAGTCTTAAATGAAGAAAATGAATATATATCAAATTGTTATGTTAATGATGTTGATGAATTAGAACAAACTTATACATCTTTAAGAAGCTTACAAAAAACTCAAACGTCACAAAATAGTTATACATCATTAACAGAACATTACAATAAGTGAAACGATGATAAAAAGTTACAATTTAGAAACTTCTGAATTGTCATTTCATAAAAAAATATATTCAAATTATCTTAAAATCTTAAATTCTATACACCCAGAATTAAAAGAATATAAACCTATTCTTAGTGGTAGTGCAGCAGTAAAATTAGTTATTCACCCTAATGCTGATTTTAATGATTTGGATTTTTATTTCAATTCAGAAGAACATTACAATAACACAAAAGAGTTTCTTTTAAAAAACTCTTTTGCATTCAAAACAGAAACAAAAAATTGTATTGTTTTCTCAAATAAAAAAGAAGAAAAAGATATACAATTAATTAAAACATTTTATGGAGGTTACAAAAATGTAATTACTTATCACGATTTTCTAAACTGTTCTGTTGCTATTGAAGCCAATATGCTTTATTTAAATTTAAATGCTTTGAAAGCATGGAAAAATAAAGAACTTGTTTTGCAAAACATACAATGCAATCCTAGTTGTTACCTTAATAGCAAATATAATGATTTAGAAATTAGCAGTATTTTATCTTACATTGCTAATCTTATGTATCGTATACAAAAATATGAAGATAGGTATGGTCTTAAGTTTAATAATAAATCTATTGAGAGACTAGCACCATTTAAAACTTATTTAAGGTATTTATCTACAATGCAAACTTTTGATAAAAAAGATTTGCTTTTTTGTAAAGTGGTATATTATGGATCAGCTACTAAAGATATAGCTTATCAAAAATATATAAATGACTTTATAAAATTATTAAAACTCCCTATAAAATTACGTGTTACATCTGTAAGTGATAATAAACTAACTTATAGATGCGAAATAAAAGAACACGATTGGGGTTTTACAAATGAAAATTTATTGTTTTAACAGAGATTCTTGTGCTCATACTAAATATTTACCTTTAGAAGAATTGCAAGATTATAATCTCGAAGAACCATTCATTGCATGTCCTGAATGCAATGAATTAGCTGCAATTGTAAGTAATGACTTTATATTAGATGATTCAACTGAACAGTTATTCATTGCTTATTTAAAGCTATTACAAAAGGAAAAAGAAAAAAATGTTTAAATTTATCCCTGAAGAATTTTTAAAAGATGATTATAGTGAGAATATATCTCATTATAATTTTTACAATTTACTTAATAATTATGAAACGATACTAGATACCAATAACTTTAATTTAAAACATACCTGGTCAAAAGAAATATTAATTTCTTTAACATCAGGATTGAAAACAAGATTAAAAAATCTTAATGAGATTTTTAATAAAGAAAATAATACTTTAGAAAAAGATTTTCTTGGAAAGGAAACAGATCTTCAAAGTTCAATTGAAGATTTCAAAGATTTCAATGAAGATAATTCTTTTTTTGAAACTCATTTCAACGATCTATTTTCTTATTTTACAGATGTTGAAAATAGAAATAATTTACTTTTACATTGTAAACCAGAAGATAAAGACACTCCCTTCTTAGCAAGAAGTAATGTCTCTATTGACGATGATTATTATGTTAATCTAAATACTGCAGCTAGAAAATCTTGCAGATACTCTCGTTTTTTTAATTTTAAATCAATTCTTAATTCTACAAAAAACTATAAACCTAAGAAGTTATATGAAAAAGAACTTAAAAATTACATATTTCAACAATACATAAATAAAACTTTATTTTCAGTTTATGAAGATTCTCAGACAATTTTTAAAAGTTCACTATTAGAAAATATAGCAAGAAGTCATTTAGTTGATGAAGAAACATTTGCTCAAAAATTAGATACTGAACATAATTTTTTAAATGCTATGTTTTTGAATTGGTTCAAACAAAGAGTTGTTAATACAGAATATGGTTATTTTGATTCACTTCAAGAGTATTTTGACTTCTTAGATAGTGATACTAATTGCAAAATATTTAATTATGAAAAAAATGATCTCACTCTTACAGTGTACGCTTATCATGGAAAGCAAGAACGTATAAACAAACTTGCAAACTTATTTTCTAGATATGTTCGATTAGAGCAATATTTAATTTTGTCAAATTTATTAAGTTTTATTAGTTATTCTCAACTTACAACTTCGACTAATAAAACAGTACATTTAAATATGTATAATGAAAACTTAATTTTTTGTAAAAAAGAACATGATTGTTTAAGAAACAATCAATTGTTTTTCTCTAACTTTCATTCTAGTACTTCTTTTTCATTAAATCCAAATGCTGATAGTCCAACTTTTCATTTTCTTCATGAAGATGAAAAGTTTAAAAGAATGAAAAAAACTAATCATTTAAATTCAGATTCTACATACAATAACTACTTAGTTGTTAAATTTAATTATCATCATATTGAAAATGATCAACATATTTACTCTAGATTTGATAAAAGTTTTTTAGATTTATTTGGCAACAAAATTATTAAAATAGATGATGATGTTTTTTGTAATATGTCTTCTAAAGAATATTCATTTAAATTGCCAATTGATAACGATAAAGGAGGAGAAAATAAAGAATTTTTTTTAAATTCTAACACTTCTCATGTTGTAACGTCTGATACATTTAGCAATGAGCAAAAAACTTATCTTTTTAATTATTTAAAAGAAAACAGTAAAAAGAGAATAAAGGTTATTTATTACCCTGGTTTAGATAATAAAAGTAAAAAGAAATATCCAGTCATACAAGGCACTACACTTAAAACTCTATTAACTAAAAAAGGTTTTCTTGTACCTGTTATGTTACCATTTGTTCATTTAAATGGTAACAATGAAGAACAAAAATCTTGGAATATTTGTTTATTAAACTTTAATGAAAATTCAACTTCTGGTAAAAACTTTTACAATTTTGCCTATCATATGAATTCTGATTATTTTAGATTAACTTCAAAAGATAGTGTTATCTTTATTATGAGTTTGTTTAAAAAACTTTTTAGTTATAACAATTTAATTCTCACTGACCCTAAAGAATATGAAAGATTAAAATATTCTAAATTTAATTCTATTTCACAATACAATCAAAATAATGCTGTTTTATTTTACGATGCTTTTAAAAAAACATCTATAAGTAATCAAGATAAATTTTTGAAAGCATTTAATGATGCTAAAGGGTTGATAAATCCTACTTCTAAAAAGGGTGTTTTAGATATTTTCGCTAAAGTTAAATTAGATGAATCTATTAAAATAAATTATGATAAGGTTAAAAAAAGATACGACAAAATAAATTCAAAACTCAAAGACTTAAAAAAGAGAAAACTAAACTATAAAGAACACGTTGTTGCTTTAGAACATGATGTTGAAAGATATTTAAATGTTATAGAAGAAAAGAAACAGAAACTTTTAAATACACAACAATCTTTAGAACAACAAGAACAAGAAATAGAAACTTTTCAAATTCAATATAATTCTATTTCTGAGTTAATGAATCAAAAATCACAAGAATATAAAAAAAACTATGAATTAAACTTTAACAAAAAGAATTACGAACTTAATGCTTTCTTAAAAAACATTTCTAAAAACAACATTAATTTATCTTACATTTTGTTTTCTATGAAAAATGAACCTAGGAGTTTATTCTTATATTATTCTCACCCTGATTATTTACAAGTCAAGAACTTCAATCTTGAGAGAGATTATTATAGTTATTATGATAGTGAATATAATCATAATTATGATGACTTAATTACTGAAATGGATGTAGATAAACAATATAAGTTTGAAGGTGATAACATTTATATTTTGCAATCTTTATTACAAAATAATGATTATTCTATTAAAAAAGTTTGTTTTACTACTATAAAACCTTCTTTAATTAAAATTGATAATAAAGAAAAATATGTAGTTGGTGGTCCATACAGAATCACTGTGAGTACAGCTAAAGTACGTATTGGTCTTTTAAACTTTTCATCTGTTATGGGAGTTGATAATATTGATACTCCTAAGAATATCAAAGCTCATCCTCATTCTAATAGTTATGGTTTACATGACATACTTTCTAGAGATGAAGCAACATTGTTAAAACCAACTAACGGTTGTTTAGGCGAAGCTAGTACAATGATATATCATGCTTTTAATCAAAATGATTTATCTAGAATTCTATTATCAACTATGATTTGGGTTAAATCTGCTAACTCAGCAGATGTTTGGGGTAAAACTTACAAATGGTTTCCAGAACCAAATGATGTTGATTTTGAGTTCGATGCTTTAGGTCAATTACCAACGAGTTCTGAAATCAATTCTTTTATTGATTCAGAACTAAAAGAAATAGAAGTATCTGAAAATGAAGAACCTTCAGAAGAAGATATTTTTAGAATGGAAACTCAAGAATTAGAACAACAAGAACAGGAGCAAATCCAAGAAACACAAAATAACAATCAACAAGATATTGAAACTTTCAATACTGATGACACTTATGTTCGTTATAGAAGAACGTAAAAAAAGGAAAAAATGCAATCTATTACAGAATTAAATATTTTAAACAAAAAACCTACCCTTTATATTTCATATGAAGGGTTAGAAGCAATTAAACACATTGTCTCTATTGCGCCACAAGAAGCACAATGGTTTCATACTATTGAAGTTGAAAACGAAAACACTTTAGTTTTATCAGATCGTATTTACATACCAGAACAAAATACATCTGCTGCTCAAGTTGATTCTACATCTGAAATGTTAATAAATTTTTATAAAGAATTATCTAAAGAATTTAAAACGGAAGAAGTAAATCACATATTACAAAATATGGGATGTTGGTGTCATTCACATCATAACATGGGTGTAAGTCCATCAGGACAAGACGTAAAACAATTCACTGAATTTGTTAAAAGTTCTATTGAACAAAATCAAAACACTTGGCAAATCATGTTGATCTTTAATAAAAAAGATCAATTTTATTGTCGAGCATATGATCCTAAAACAGGAATTATTTACGAAGGTTTAGATTTAGAAATTTATCATACTTATGATTTCGATTATATTGACAAAGCAGCTAAAACTAAATTTAAGAAACCTAAACCTAAATTTAATAGCTATGGATTTAAATCTAAAAAGAATCAAACTAAAACTACTTACACTAGCCCTAATTGGTTATATCAATCTTCACAAGAATCATTGTTTCCAGCTACTGTTGATAGCAATGGTTATGTGTATCCTTCGAAGATCAATGATTATGCAAATGAAGGTTATTATGATGAGTTAGCAGAACATATTTTAAGTGGGTTTAATCAAAAAACTATTAAGTTTAATCAAAACAATTTAGATGAATTAGTTTTTCAAATGCAAAATCATTTAGATGATAGAGAATTTTGTTTATTTAGCTATATGTTAGCTAATAATAAAAAAAGTCTAATTAGATCTTGGTCTTTAAATGAAGGTGATTTCAATATTTTACTTTTACAAGATGCTGAAGATAAATTAAGAACTTTTATGAAAAGCAAAACCAGAAGTAAAAGATCTCTTATCAGTAAAATGTCTACATTTTTAGACATTTTAGATTTAAAAAATGATGAAGCAATTAAAATAATAAAGGAGTTAAATTAATGACAGTATCATTTTTACGACATAATTCGTTTTTCGGACCTGAAGATACTGATCAAGCTGTACTTAACATAATTGGTGTTGGTGCAACAGGTTCTTGGGTTGGTTTATTAGCAGCTAAAATGGGTTGGCACCATTTTAGAGTTTGGGATCTAGACATTGTAGAATCTCATAATTTACCTAATCAGATATATGATTCCAAACATATAGGAATGAAAAAAGTTGATGCGTTTAAAGAAGTATTATTACGTTTTAATCCTCATTGTATTATTGAAACTAATGATTGTTTTTACACCAGTAATACTTTTGCTTCTTCTATGGAAGGTGCAGTTTTTATTGCAGTCGATTCACTCAAAGCAAGAAAAGACATCATGACTGGTTTGAAATCAAATCCTATGGTGGATTTGATTCTTGAAACTAAAATGGGTTTTACACATGCTGAGATGAATTTTATTGACCCATTAGATGTAAATTTTATTGACAACTACTTATCTATGCTTAAAAATGATGACGAAGTAGAAGAAAGTGCTTGTAATGCACGTATCATTACTACACTTACTAATATTGTTAGTAGCACACTTGTTCATGAACTTTGTAACTTCTACAAAAAGTACAATTCAGAAGAAGATACTAAAAAATCTTTTAAAACTATTTTTAACATTGAAAACTGTTTATCAGTTTATCATACATAAATCTAAGGATTATTATGTCAAAAGAAAAATTACAATCTATTATTAATTTACTAACTTCATCTCTAGAAGATGCAACAAAGTTTGATGCAGGAAATGATGCTGCAGGTAAACGTATTCGTAAGGATTGTCAAGATGCTAAAGCACTTTTACAAGAACTTAGAGTTGAAGTACAAGAAGAAAGAAATAATCGAAAAGCTAAGTAGATTATTTCTAAACAAAAAACATTTTAAAAAGGGAGGCATTTAGCCTCCTTTTTTATTTTAAGGAGACTAAATGTACATTTACCGTTTAATGCAAGGCGATACTACTAAAGACGCTTTTTTAAAAATGTTAGCTAAAGAAAAAGAATGGTCAGAATATACTAATGAACCATCTTTATTTATTAAATATAAACGTTATCAAGTTTTAGATACTAATAAACATTTTGATAAAATGGAGGATGAAAATGTAATTCATAAATATTTAAAAGAAAAAAATTTATCTAAAAACTGCTGTGGAGTATTTGTACTACATGGCAACCAATTTCAATTCCTATGTCCTGATGACATTGAATACGAATATTAACTTCGCTTAATTTTAAGCAAAATTTATTAAATAAACTGTATTTACATACAAAAACAAAAAGAAGGAAAAAATCCTATGGATATCACTCTTATCGTAATTCCTGGTCCTGGTGTTCGCACTGTAACTCTTAACGAAAATACAACTGTAGAGCAACTTGTTACGCAAGAAAATTTACATGGTCGTGACATCATTATTGATGGTGTTGGTGTTTCTCCTGCTAACTATCAAACAACTAACATTACTGCTAATAGCGAAGTATTTGCTACTGGTAGTGTGAAAGGGAATATGTCTAATTTAACTTTAATCGTAATTCCTGGTCCTGGTGTTCGCACTCTTAGTATCACTAATAGTATGACTGTAGAACAACTTATTACGCAAGAAAATTTACATGGTCGTGATATTATTATTGACGGTGTTGGTATCTCACCAACTAATTATCAAACAACTACATTAACTAGTGGTAGCGAAGTATTTGCTACTGGTAGTGTAAAAGGGAATGGTGATCGTCCTGCAAACGGTCCATCACAAACAGGTCGTCCTAGTGGTGGTGGACGCGGTAACAATCCACCTCGTGGAAAGTAATTAATTTCAAGTTAAAATAAAAACTATGTATTAGTTATGTATTTGATTAAAAACATCGATTAATACTTAAAAAAAACGAAAAAGAAATGAACTTGTGACTAAATAAAAAACTTAAGTATAGTTATAGTATCTTCTATTCTATACTAAAGGATTAGTTATGAAAGATATATTCGAACCAGTAAAACTAACTGTTTCAGATTCATTTATTGATAACTTGTTTATTGAAAAAACAAACGAATTAAAAAGTATACATAAAAAGTTCCACTATGAAAGTGGGACTTTTTTAGTTTTACAAAGTGAAAAGAAAAAGAACAAGAAAGCATTAGCTTATGTAACTGTAGATGAATTAAAATTAATTGACCCTAAATTAGCATATGGTTCTATAAGTCCTAAAGACTCTAAACAACTTATGTTTGCCGCTGCTATGCAAGAAATAGATTTTAGTGTAATTGTTTGTTTTGGTGCTGCTGGAACAGGCAAAACTACATTAGCTATAGCAAAAGCAATACAAGATTATTTTACACATAAAAAGAAAATCTATTTAACAAAACCTACACATATGGTACAATCACATACGAATCAGGTGTTTGGACCTGTACCTGGCGATGTAGATGAAAAATATACACCATATATAAAGAGTTTTGAAATAGTATTGAAAAAGATTTTAGGAAACGAAAGTAAACACTATTTAGATATGATGAAAAAACGAAAAGATCTTGAATTTGTACCTGTTGAATATACAAGAGGATGCACGTATGAAGACTGTACTTTTATTATAGATGAAGTACAAAATATGACATGGCACGAATTAAAAACTACTATGAGTAGAATAGGTGAAAATAGTCAATTGTTACTATTAGGTGATTTAAATCAAATTGACGCAGATTTTGGTTTAAAAGATTCAGGAATATATCAATTAATAACTTCTCAAACTTTTGACGAATCAGATATTACTTCTACTATAAAGCTTACTAAGCAATATAGAGGACCTATACCTGATTTAGTCTATCATGTAGATAAAGAACAGAAAGGAACTCATGAATTATCCAACGAGTTTTAATGTTTATAAAAAAACTGCAGCGGCTCAATTCACATTATTGATCCCACGCAGAGATGAAAATGGTCGTATACAAAAGCCAGGTGCCATTCTTTTAGAGATGGCACCTTCTAAAGGTGACAAAGCATATGATTGGAATTCTAAAATTTATTTTGCGTTTGGTTTAAATGACTTAACGCAATTTTTTGACGACCCATACTCTGATAAATGGGGTAGCTTTTTTCACAAAAATGGTGACACTAATAAAAAATTACAAATTAGTCATGGTGAAGGTCGTTATGAAGGAACATATACAATGAATCTTTATTCTGGAGATCAACGTATTATGATTTCTTTAACAGGTGGTGAGTTTACTGTCTTAAGTAAATTATTTGCTAGTGCATTACCTAAGTTAATAGGTTGGTAATGTGTTTCAAATAAGAACAAAAGACAATAAACTTCTCACAGTTTCTAAGGAACAAGCATTTGAAGAGATATTAGAAGCAGCAATGAAACAAAACGAAAATAAAAAACTTGAGTCTTTAGATGAATTTATTGAAATTGTTTTTGCTAAATTAAAATCTCATATGCTTGATGCGAATAATAAACAATTATATGGGATTTATTTTTTAGCTGGTTATTATTATCGTATCTTTTTAGAGAAAAATAATGTCGAAATTAGTAAAGAAAAATCAAATTAAAAAACAAGATGAAATTGTTATCAATTTCTTATCAGATATAATTGTATATTTATATTTTAAATTAAAAAAGAAATTAAACGAACCTAAAGTAAAACAAAGAAAGGAAAAAAATGTTTAATTACTCATTTAATATTCGTCGCTTAAATAGTGGATCAGCACTTAAAGCATTCGTTACACTCATCATTGATGATGTAATGTCTATTGAAGGATTTAAAATTGTCAATGGTAGAAATGGACTGTTTGTTTCTGTACCCTCTCATAAAGGCACTGTAACTGAAGAAGGACAACAAGTTGAAAAGTATTTTGATGATGTTCGTTTTCTAGGAGACAATGGCATTGAAGTTGGCAATGAAATTAAAAACGCTATGCTTGATGCTTATAATAATCAAAGCAGTTCTTCCTCCCAACAAGGTGGTCAAACTTGGGGTAGTAAAGCAAATAGCAGCCAGCAAAGAGCTGACTCTGCACAAGCTAATACTCAAGCTATGAGTAAACCTGCTAACAAGAACAAAGGTAAAAGACGTGCTCTTTGGGATGATACATGAAAGAAATTCATGTAGAAAAAGTTGCTGCAGATGACGTATTAGACCCTTTAAAAGAAGGTGCAGAACTCTATACTAACTTGACTGAAAATTTTATTAGTGAATTTGTTTTTTATGATAAAACTTTATATGACTGGGCAACAGATTTAATGATCAAGATACCTTCTAATAGAGATCTTGATCTTGTGTCTTTTCGTGAATGTTTGTTAAAGTTAAGTAAAAATATACAGATTGCATCCAATTATTATTCATTAGCTAGCAGTATGGTAGATGCTATTGGTGGTGGCAACAGTATTAAAAAAAGTGATTTAATTAATATTATTGTCAATAATTATCAAGTTAAAGGTGCTAAACGTCCTGCTGCAAGTGTCATCGAATCAATGGCAGAATCTTATTTATCAAATACTACTAGTGCAGAAAAAGCAGCTAAAATTGTAAAATCTTTTTGGAAACAAAGACTTGATACACTTTTAGATCTACGTAAAGTGTTTGAGCAAATAGGTATGTCATTATCTGTAGAAATTAAATTTACTTCAACATAACAGGGAAGAACATGTCTTTAGATTGTGTCTGGGTTTTACCAGAAAATATAAAGCCTCCTGAAAATTTTAAATTTTTAAATATTAAAAGATCTTTTTATTATGCAACTAACATTCTAGCATTCAAAGGCGATACGTATTCTGAATGGCTAGAATTGAAGTTAGGCTACACATTGTACGAAGAACTTAAAAAAAAAGAAAAAATAATTGAAATTAATAATGAATTACAAAAATTATTAACTAATGAATTTGAAATTTTCAAAGGAGAAATAGATGAATTGTCTATAAAAGAACAAAAAGATTTTATTTTTATGTGGAATGAAGTTTCTAAACAAAAAGCTTCATTAGTTGGGTGGTGGTAAATGATTGATGGAATTGTTTTAGGTGTATTTACTTGGATTAGTTTTGTTTTATCATTTATGCATTTTCCAACTTTAGTTAAAAGATTTTTACTTAAGAACTTTTTCTTGACAGATATTTCATCAGTTGTAATATCATTTATACTTTTAACAAATATCAGCAAGTCAATTACTTCTGTTATTGCTTCAATGCTGTGTGGATTGTTGGTTAACCTAACGTTAATCCTTCACAGAGAGTTTATTGCTTAAGACTTGTGATTTAAAATGAAGTATATTTATGATTAAAGATCCCCCTAAAAGGGATCTTTTTTTATATTTAGTCATAGGAAATTGTTATGGAATTTACAAAACATTCAAAAAAACTACTAGAAAACTACTATTTAAATAAAGACGAAACCCCACAACAAGGATTTAAACGAGCTGCTTTTACTTATACTAACAACAAAGAATTAGCTCAACGTATATATGAATATGCATGTAAAGGTTGGTTTATGTTTTCATCACCAATACTTTCTAATGCAGGTAAAACAGGAATGCCTATATCATGCTTTCTTTCATATGTACCTGATACTGTAGATGGTCTCATTAAACATTCAGAAGAATTGCGTTGGATGAGTGTTATGGGTGGTGGAGTTGGTGGACATTGGGATCATGTCAGAAGTGTATCTGACAAAGCTCCTGGCCCTATACCATTTCTTAAAACTGTAGATTCAGATATGGTTGCATATAGACAAGGTAAAACTCGTAAAGGTTCTTATGCAGCATATATAGATGTTTCCCATCCTGATATTATAGAATTTCTTAATATAAGAATGCCTACAGGTGGTGATACAAATAGAAAATGCTATAATCTTAATAATGCAATCAATATAACTAATAAATTTATGAATGCTGTAGTTTCTAACAATCATTGGGAACTGATTGACCCATCAGATCAATCAGTTCGTACTGTTTTAAAAGCAAGAGAACTGTGGCAACGTATAATTGAGGTTCGCTTTAGAACAGGCGAACCTTATTTAAATTTCATTGACGAAGCTAATAAACATTTACCTCAATCTCTGAAAAAGAAAGGATTAAGAATTCATGGATCTAACTTATGCAATGAAATACACCTTCCCACATCAAATGATAGGTCTGCAGTTTGCTGCTTATCATCTTTAAATGTAGAGTATTTTGATGATTGGAAAGATACTAATATAGTTCAAGATCTAATAGAGTATTTAGACGATGTATTGCAATATTTTATAAACAATGCACCTAATCAACTTAATAAAGCTATTTATTCTGCTATACATGAAAGATCATTAGGCTTAGGCACTATGGGTTTTCATGCTTATTTACAAAGAAACAATTTACCTTTTGAATCAGTTTATGCTGTATCTGCTAATCGTAAAATATATTCTACTATTAAACAAAAAGCAGTAGAGTCTACTAAACGTTTAGGTATAGAAAAAGGTGAATACTTAGATGGTATTGGCTACGGAAGAAGGAATAGTCATTTATTAGCTATTGCTCCTAATGCTAATTCTGCAATAATACTTAATACAAGCCCTAGTATTGAACCTTGGAAATCCAATGCTTTTACATATAGAACAAGAGCAGGTAGCTTCTTACAAAAGAATAAATATTTATTTGAATTATTAGAAACTAAAATAAAAACTCCAGAAGAATTACAAGAAATAGAACGTTCTATTATCCTTACTGAAGGTTCAGTAAAACACTTAGAATGTTTGACTGATTGGGAAAAAGATATATTTAAAACAGCGTTTGAAATTGACCAGAAATGGATAATCGAACATGCTTCTGTAAGACAAGAATGGATCTGTCAAGGTCAATCTGTTAATCTCTTTTTTCCTGCTGGCACTAGTGCTGATTATGTAAATGCAATACATCTTTTAGCTTGGAAAAAAAATCTAAAAGGTTTGTATTATTTACGAACAAATGCAGGTGTAGTGGCAGAAAAAGTAAGTCAAAAAATTCCACAGTATAATCAGGAGGAATGTTTATCATGTCAGGGTTAACATCTTATAGTCTTACATATAAACCATTTAAATATCCTTGGGCTATGCAAATAGCAGAAGAACATGAACAAATCCATTGGGGTACATGGGAAGCAAAGCTTCAAGAAGATGTAAACCAATGGAAGAATAATCAAATATCTGAATTAGAAAAACAACACATTACACAAATTTTACGTATTTTTACTCAATCAGATGTAGCAGTAGGTGGCAACTATTGTGATATCTTTATTAAAGAGTTTAAAAATAATGAAATAAGAAATATGCTTTTGTCATTTGCTAATCGTGAAGGTACTCATCAAAGAGCTTATGCTTTGTTAAATGACACTTTAGGTTTACCTGAAAGAGAATACTCTTCATTTCTTGACTATAAAGAAATGAAAGAGAAAATCGAATTCATGATAGAGTCTACAGTTGTTATCAAAAATAAAAAACAAAAGCTTTTGTTTGAGTTAGCTAGATCTGTCTGTAATGAAGGTATGTCTTTGTTTTCAGCATTTGTAATGCTTTTAAATTACCAACGTTTTGGTAAGATGAAAGGTATGTGCGAAATTGTTGAATGGAGCATAAGGGATGAAAGTACACATGTAAATGGTATGACAAAACTATTTCATGAATATTTAAAAGAAAATCCTGAGTTACTAGATGACAATCTAAAAGCATATATCTATAGTAATTATGCAATGGCTGTTACTTTAGAAGATGCTTTAGTTAATTTAGTATATAGGGGTGAGAAGCTAAATGAATTAGATCCTGCATTAATTAAAAGATATGTTAGATATCTTGCTGACAGAAGGTTATTGCAATTAGGATTTAAACCACTATTTGAAGAAAAAACTAATCCATTACCTTGGTTGGATTGGGTTGTATCTGGAGATTCATTTAAAAACTTTTTTGAAGGTACAGTTACAGATTACAATGCATCAGGTATGATTGGTGATTTTGATGATAATTTATATTTACAATTTTTAGAAAGGAATTGATATGCATATTAATGATTGCGTTAAAGAGGCTTACGAAAATGCAAAAGAAAAAGGATGGCATGACAAACCCAGATCTATTGGAGATCTGATTTGTCTTATGCATTCTGAGTTAAGTGAAGCTTTAGAAGAGCATCGTAATGGTTATTCCCCGACGGAAGTTTATTATAATGAAACTAAACCTAATAAACCGGAAGGCATTGGAGTTGAATTAGCAGATTGTGTAATTCGCATATTTGATTTTTGTGGTAAACATGATATTGATTTAGAAGAACTTATTAAAATCAAAATGCAATACAACGCTACTAGACCTCAACGTCATGGTGGTAAAACCATATAGGTATTCAATATGTTAACAGATGAAGAACTAAATCATGATCCTGATTATATTCGATTAATTAGAGCTGTTGTTGAAAATGCAATGACAGATTATTGCAAATTGCAACATCCTAAGAATCGAAATAAGAAGTATCTTGAAGAAGGTTTTTTATCTGCTATAGCAATGTTTTTTGATGATGATTTTGAGTTCTTAGCTTTTACTTCATTTGATGACGATAACAAACCTTTAAAAACTAAAGATTTGTTATCTATACTTCTTAAAACCAAAAAGGTAAGTATGGATAAAGCACGACAACATATAATAGATAACTCTATTGATTACTGGTTTAATAAAAATTTTAATGATATTAAGATACCATCTAAAATAACTATTGCTGGTAAAGTTTACTTTATACATAACTATACAAAAGAAGCATTTATCGATTATCAAAGCAATAGAATTTATTTAAATATTAAAAAAATAGGAATGGATAGAGTTTTTTTAAAATTATGTTTAGAAATAGTTTTAAAAGAATCTTTTATTGAATTGGAAAACGATAAGTTAGAATTATTATTTAAATACTTTTATTTATTTTTAAAAATTAACGATGCTTTTAAATAATTTTTGAAGTAGATAAAATTTTAGCATCTTTCATCACTATATATTCTATATTAAAATTTTTACATATATCTTTTTCAGGTATATTTACATTTAAATAATCTGGTCCTTTAATATAAAAATCAGGTTTAATTTTGTAAAGAAGAGAACAAGAGTCTTCTTCATCAAAAGATATTATATGTGAAACATATTTAATACTTTCAATGACACTAATTCTATCTTTAAGTGTTATTGCTTTAGATCCATACTTTTCAACTAAGTATGGATCATTATTAACTGCAACTATTAAGTTGCCTAAACTTGATGCATATTTAAATAATTCAATATGACCAGCATGAATTATATTGAATGTGCCATTAACTAAAACATTTGGAGTCTTAAATGTATTTTGATTTAGTAGCATTAGGTGTCTCTTTAACTATAGTATGGTTAATATACAGCACTTATAAACTATATGAAAAAATAAAGATATTAGAAAATGTAAATACATCATTACTCAAAGCCAACCAGACTTTATCTGAAAATATAAAAGAAAGATCTGAAAACTTTGATAAGCTAAGTAATGCTTATGAAATGTTAATAAGTGATTTTGAAAAAGAGAATATAAAAGCAGGAATTTTAGAAACTCAAATAGACAATATAAAAGAAAACAATGATTTAATTTTAAAAGAAATGAAATCTAAACATAAACTTGATTTAAAAGAAGCTAGAAAAGACGCTTTAGACAAATCAAGAGCTGTAATACGTGGTCAAGCTACAGAACATTTAGCACCATACGTTATGGATGGAGTCAATCCAAAGGATTGTCGTTTTATGGGCAATCCTATTGATTATGTAATATTTGACGGTTTATCAGATGTAACTGACAAAGTAGCTAAAGAAGTTAAAGAAGTCATCTTTGTAGATGTTAAAACTGGTAAGTCAAATCTAACAACTGTTCAACGAAGAATAAGAGATGCAATTAAAGATAATCGTGTTTCTTTTCAAGTTGTAAACCCTGATAAAAAGGAAAAAGAAAATGCCAATAAGAGTATCGTACAAGAAACCAAACTATAATACTTATATGGAATTAGTAGGTATCAACAATTGGAGAAGTGTTAAGTATCCAAATGGATATGCAACTAAAGTTATTGACGCAAAAGATGAAGTTGATCTTCGTAAAAAAATAAGTCATTTATCTTTCTATGAAACACACGATCATAAAGCAAGACCTTTAACTTTAAATGATTTACAAATAGTAGAATGGACTTAGTTCGTCAAAATTGGAATAGTTACTTTATGTCTATTGCAGAACAAGTAGCTACTAGAGCTACTTGTTCTCGCAGACAAGTTGGTTGTGTAATTGTATTTAATAAAAACATTTTAGCTACAGGTTATAATGGTTCACTCCCTGGAGATGATCATTGTTTTGATGTAGGTTGTTTAATTAAAAACAATCATTGTATTCGTACAATACATGCAGAAACAAACGCAATTAATCAAGCTGCAAAAAACGGCATTGCATTACAAGGTTCAATACTTTATTGTACTTCAAAACCATGTTGGAATTGTTTAAAAAACACAATCTCAGCAGGTATAAAAACTATTTATTATAAGGATGATTATCATACAGATAATAAAGCTTATGATAAAGCTGAAAAAACAATAAACGTATATAAAATTTAGGAGAAAGATATGTTTGATACGCAAGGTTTTCACTTAACACTAGTTAAAGCAAGAGAGTTTCTTTTAACTAAGGGACTTGTAGAAGTTCCAGTTCAATCAAGATTATCTATTCTTGCAGCTTGTGAAGATCCTAAAACTGTTTCTACATTTAATTATGATGGAATTATTTGGCCTTTACCTCAAACAGGTCAAATGTGGTTAGAACATGAATTATTGAAGAATCCTAATCAAAAAGGATTCTTTTGTGTATCAACAAGTTACAGAAATGAACCAAATCCAATACCTGGTCGTCATGAAAAAATCTTTCCTATGTTAGAGTTTGAAATGAAAGGTGATCAAAATGCTCTTGTACAATTTGAACATGAGTTTGTTGAATACCTTTTAGGAGAAAAATCAGTAGAAGTTGATTATGAAGAAATGGCTACTAAATATGATGTATCTATTTTAGAAAATGAGCATGAAGAACTTATCTGCAAGGATTATGCAGCTTCTACTATTTTAAAAGACTTTCCTAGACGCACTAGTCCTTTTTGGAATATGCGTCGTCATAATGGATCCACTGAATTGTATAAAAAAGTAGATGTACTAATTGATGGTATTGAAACTATTGGTTCTGCTGAACGTGCTGTATCAGTAGAAGAAATGAAAGAAGATTTCTACACTATTTCAAATGGTGAATATGCTGAATTGCTATTTAATAAATTTGGAAAAGATCGTGTGGAAAAAGAATTGAATGAATATTTATCAAATGATTTCTTTGAAAGATTTGGCGGTGGTATTGGAATGACACGTTTAGCTTCTGCTTATATGCGTCGTCATGATAATTTAACTCGTTTAATGATGGAAAGAAATCATATGTAAGGAACATATGATTATAAAAAGAAAATGTATTATTACAGGTAAATCCAATCAACTTGATTTACCTGTAACTCAAACTCAATTAGATCGCTGGAAAGCAGGTTTACCAATTCAAGATGCAATGCCTCATTTAAATAATGATGAAAGAGAATTCATTATTACAGGCATTACGAAAGAAACTTGGGATCAGTATCTAAAAACAGAAAAAACAAAAGAAATTGTTAATGGGATTTTAAATCCAGAAAGAAATGATTGATGCCAGCTAAAAAAATCACAGGCATTGCTGAAATTGATTTAGTAATGAATGCCTTTTCCAAAAAATTTGGCAAAGAAAATATGATTTCAATGGGACCAAAGTATGAAAAAGTGGAACCAGTTTCTACCGGTTCTATTAGTTTGGATTCAACACTTGGTGTAGGCGGATTACCTAACGATAGAGTTATTGAAATTTATGGACCTCCTAGTGCAGGTAAAACTAGCCTTTGTCTACAAATTGTAAGGCAATATGTAAATAAATATGGTTATGAAAGACCACCCGTCTATATAGACCTAGAACGTACAACTGGTTTAGATCTTGTTACATCGATGGGTCTAGATGCCAATCAAATGATTTTCTGTTACCCTGATACTGCAGAAGAAGCATTACAACTTTGCCAAGATCTTGGAAAGACTGGCAAAGTAGGAGTTGTTATCTTCGATAGTATTGATGCTGCTCAAAGTGAAAAAGATACTAAACGCCTTATGAATGAAACAGGTGTTGGTGATTTACCTAGACTACTATCAAAAGCTTTACGAGCTATTAGTAAAATTAGTGTAGATAATCAATGTATGTATTTATTTATTAATCAAGTACGTATAAACATTGGTGTCATGTATGGAAATCCAGAGACAACTTCTGGTGGTAATGCTATACCGTTTTATTCTTCTGTAAGATTACGTGTCAGTAGTAAACCAAGTTCAGACCAACCTAACAGCATTAACATGAAAGTTAAAATTGTTAAAAATAAAGTAGCTCCTGCTCTTAATAAAGTAGCTGAGTTTACATTTTTATGTGGTCAAGGTACTGATAAATACCTTGACCTTATCGGTTGTGCTAAAGACATGGGGCTACTTCGTTTTGCTGGTTCTACTGTTAAATGTTTTAATGGAGATACAGGAGAAGAAGAAAGTATTTGCACAGGTGGCAAACTTGGTGCTAAACAATACTTTATGGAAAATCAAGATGCATATGAAAGTCTTAAACAACTTTGTTTAACAAATTAGGAGTAATATGAAAGCTTTAATAGTTGATACACCATATACAGAATCATTTAAAGGCAAATTCGATAAAATACAAGATAAAGTTTATGATATCTTGCATTTGCTACCATATAATCAAGATGATGTAGAATTTTTATCTTATTTGGCTGATAACTTCTTAGAAGGTTTAGAAGATTATTATAAAGAGAATGTTTTTAAGTGTAAATGTTGTGAAAGGTTAGCTGTTAAAGGTAACATATGTTCTGACAACTATGAAAAGGATTGTAAAAGACAATGAGTGGAGAGTATGTACACTTACATGTACATACCGAGTATAGTTTATTAGATGGTATAAATAAGGTTAATAGATTACCACATATTATAAAAGAGATGAATCAACCTGCATTAGCTATGACAGATCATGGCAATGTATCTGGTTCATTTAAGTTTTATAAAGAGTGTAATAAAGCAGGCGTTAAACCTATTATAGGTATGGAAGCTTATTATACTGTAAATGATAGAACTGCTAGAGAAAAAGATGAATTAGAAAAATCCTATTATCATCTTATTTTGCTGGCTCAAAATAATATTGGTCTAAAAAATCTTATAAAACTATCTTCTTACGCTTATACAGAAGGTATGTACAGGAAACCACGTATTGATGATGCATTAATTGCTCAATACTCTGATGGTATAATTGCAACGACTACTTGTTTAGGTGGTCGTGCATCTCAATTAATTATTAATGGCCGAGAAAAAGAAGCTGAAAATTTAATACATCATCATAAAGCAATGTTTAAAAATAGATTTTTAGTTGAATTACAATTACATAAAGACAAAGATCAACAACTAGTTAATAATGTATTACAAAGAATTGCATTAGATAATGACTTACCTATGGTTCTTACAAATGACTGCCACTACACGCATGAGCATGATAAGTGTCATCATGAGGCAGCTTTATGTTTGCAAACAAAAACAACTCTTAGTAATGAGAAACGTTTTACTTTTGGTGAAATAGATGTACATGTAGCACATCATGACTGGATGTGGAAACATGCAGAAGCTCAAGGAATGCCTTATGATGTTATTAGTAATAGTGTTGCTGTTGCTGATTTAATTGATAGCGATTCATATTTTATGGATAGAATGAATCGTTATCCTAAGTATCAAGAGCTACCTGAAGATATGACTTCTATTGATTATCTGAATGTAGAAGCTCAACATGGATTGTATAGGAGGTTTAAAGAGTTGCCTCCAGAAGATTATAGAAAACGTTTAGCCTATGAGCTGAAAGTAATTAAAAGAATGGGTTTTGCTGATTATCTTTTGATTGTTGCACAATTTATGAATGGCGCAAAAGAAAGAGGTGTTTTGCATGGCCCCGGTCGTGGCTCTGCTGCAGGTTCTCTTATTGCTTGGGCACTTGGTATTACTGAAGTGGATCCAATTAAATATGGATTAGTTTTCGAACGTTTTTTAAATGAAGGTCGTGGTGCTACACCACTTATATTCAATAAACAAATGGCTTTAATAGCTGATCAAAATGGTTTACCATTTTAAGAAAGAAAAAATAATGCAAATTAAAACTCCTTTTATTGTATACTACGAAGATTACAAAAAAGATAACAATATTTTAAATGAAAATATTTATAAAAATTTGAATAAAAGTAATTTAAATTCTTATAAAAGAATTATAAATAGAATCAACAGAAACCTTCACGAAGGTAACGAGCATGTAGCTCATTATACCAAAAAAGCTATCATTTCATTTGAAAAGAGCGAAATATGTTTTACTAATTTAAGATCTTTTTTAACTTTAAAAGATCAATTTGTAAATGAACAGTCATTCAATTTAGCAAAGATTAAAACTGCTAGTGAATTTGAAGATTGGGTTAGAAATCAAAATGAAGACAAACCTTTAGAATTACTTAATTTAAAAATTCAAGAAATTCAACATAATTTAAATGGTTTAAAAGAGTTATTAAAAAGTTTTGATTTATGAAAATTAAAGAAGTACCTATTTTATGGAGGATGAATCGTAAAGCTAAAACTGCTACAAACAGTTTTAGTACAGATGGAAGTAACATTTATAGTTATCGTCTTAAAATTGGTTATACAAATGAATATGGTCAAAAAGTTTTACTTAGATATACAAAAGAATATAACAATTTCAAAAGTCACACTACTAGTAGACACGTCAATCTAGCAGCTTATCATGCTGACATATTTGAAATACCTAGCTAACATCCACCTTTACATCTACGTACGGGTTGTAACATCCAACGTTTAAACATAGAAAGACCCTTTATGCAAAAAATTTGTATTGAACTTTTTTTAATTCCAGCAATAATTGCTTTTTTTAAAAAAATGAAAAAGAAAAAAAATGTATGACAGTAGAAAAAATAATTTAAAACTCTTAGATGAGAATATAATAGATGAAAGATACGATCAAGTCGATCCCGATTATTTAGCTTTTGAAGTTAAAATGGTATCAGATGAAGATTTAGAAAGAATTTTCTGGTTGTTAACTGAAAAAGTTAAATTTGAATCGAATCCATACAATTCTATCTTGCTTTATATTACAGGGATTACAGATGACTTTAATTTTGATAAAGCTAGATCTGAAATGGTTGGTGGTGCTCCACCTGACATTGACATTGACCATGATGCTTTAGACAGAGAAGAAGCGATTCAATGGTGTGTTGATTACTGGGGTAGAGAAAATGTAGCTAATATTATTACTCATGGTACTTTTAAACCTAAAAGTTTAGCGCGGTCTTTTTATCGTATTACTGAAGGCAATAATGAAGACCTTAACGAGTTACTTAAAAAGATACCTATGCCTGTATATGGTAAAGAAGCTACATTAGATGAAATACTTGAAGTTGCACCTGAAATAAAAGAAGAAATACGATATGCAAACTTTTTGGAGTTTGCAGATCGTATTGAAGGTATGGTTTCTACATTTGGTATTCATGCTGCTGGTATTATTATATCTGACACTGAAGTTAATGATACTGTTCCTGTATGGAAAAATAGCAAGGCAGATCGTATTACTCAATATGATAAAGATGAATGTGAAGAACTTGGTTTGATTAAGTTTGACTTCTTAGGTATAGACACATTGTCTATTATTAAAGAATGCCGTCATTTAATTAAACATCATACTTTATTAGATATAGAACCATATGCAATTGAAGATGGAGATGAAAGAACTTATCAGACACTTTGTAGTGGCTTGCTTACTGGCGTCTTTCAAATGGAAACATCTGGTACTGCTAAAAAACTAATACTTAGTATTCGTCCTAAATCAATAGAAGATTTATCTGCTATATCAGCTTTGAATCGTCCAGGTCCGTTACAAGCAGGACTAGATAAACAATATATAGAGAACAAATATAAGGGCTCTCCTCCAAAAGATTTACCTAGTAATGTTGCTGAAGTATTACAAGCTAGTTACTGGACTTTAGTTTATCAAGAACAAGTAATGGATATATGTTCTAAAATTGCAGGATTCACTCCTAAACAAGCTGATGATATTCGTCGTGCTATGGGTAAAAAGAAACATGAAGTATTAGAAAAATATAAAGAACAATTCATTGAAGGTTGTCAATCAATTGGTGGTCTTGCCAAAGATTATTCAAGTAATCTTTGGGATGATCTTGTCGGTTTTGCAGACTATTGTTTATTAGGTAATACTAAGATTCAAACTGTAGATGGTACTTTCACAATAAAAGACATAGTTGATAACTTTATTTCAGCAGAAGTATTTAGTTATAGTTTTAAAGATAAAAATTTTATTAAACAAAAAGTATCTCAATGGTATAATCGTGGTGTCAAGCCAGTATATCGTTACACGTTAGAAGATGGTACTTATGTCGATTGTACAGAAGATCATAAGTTTTTAACAATAAATGATGATATGCTTGAAATTGATGCTATATTTGATAAAAATATAAAATTAAAGACTAAATAAAAAGGTATCTTATGGCTACTCATGCAGAATCTAAAAATCAAGGTACTATAATTGTAGATAGTACACTTAATATAGAAAATATCAACAATAGTGATCAAGGTTTATCAGTAGGACAAGTAATGACTATTCTACCTAAATCTCATGACCTTTCATCTCAGTGTGATGGTAGCTTAAAAGATTTTGTTTTAAGTCCAGCAGTAGTTCAAAATACTTTAAACTTTTTTAGTTTATATTTAGACGGTGTATTGCTTACAAGATCAGCAGATTTAACAATTTCAGACTATGTAGTATCTTCTCATAGTCAAATTAATTTACATCAATCAATACCTGCACCTCCTGCAGGTTCTAGTTTAATTGCTATTTATATAGGAGTAGTAGGATAATGGCTATTGATAGAAAATCAAGATTAAAACCAGGATCAATACATCCTACATTAGTAGATGAAACTAGTGGTTTACAAGTAAATCCTGATACAGGAATTTTAAATGCTACAAGTCTAAAAAATGAAATCAATACCTTTGATCAAAGATTTAACAACTTGCCTTGGAAACAAGTTATTAATGTTCAAGAAGTATTTGACGATGTAGATATCACAGATGAAGCTACTCAAGTTTTAGAATTAAATCACATCCTTGTACCTGGCAATACATATTACAGTCGTACAGATAAAGCTTTTTATATATACATAAAAGATGTAACTAATATAGATTCTGCATGGCAACCTACAAACTGGATTGCAGCTAATAGAATAGAAGGTTTTTTAAAAATACCTTTAACTTTAGATTATGCTGATAAAGAATATGTAAATACTCAAGTTTCACAGCTTGTAGGTGTAGATCAGCAAACTTTACAAAGCATACAAGACTTATTAGATTACATTGCTAACAATCCAACAGCAAATATTATTGGCAGAATAACAGCTTTAGAAACTAACAAAGCCAATCGAAGTGAAATTTACACTCAAGATATTATTGATAATAAGCTTCAAACTATTAATACAAATATTGATTTACTATCTGATTCTATAATGACCCCTGCAAATTATTCTTGCGGCAATGACCCTCTAGACTCTGATAATAATATAAATGATTTATATAATAATACTAAAGTAAGAATAGTAGACGACTTTACCTTGAATTATTTAATTAAACAAGGCGTAGAAATTTCAGAAACCCCACTAATAATAGATCAAGCACCAGTTCTTTTTACAGGTTTGCAACCTCAAAAGAACTACATGTTTAGCAGGCTTAATAAAGTTGAAATAAATCGCAATTTATCTTTACAACAAGGCAATTCAGATCAAATAACATTCAATAATATTTGGTTTGCTTATGGATTTGAAGTTAAATCTACTTCTGCTTATGTAAAATTAACTTTTAATAATTGTTTGTTTGAAAATACATCCCTTGCAGGAGGGAGTGTATTTTCTTCTTTAGTTGAAGATGCAAATGTAAATCGTATTGATTTAGAATTTTACAATTGTACATTTAACTTAACTAACAATTTATTAATAAAACGAGCAAATGTATCATTTGATAATTGTTTCTTTTTAGATTCTGCTAATAAGGATCAAATAAACTTATATAATAATTGCGACGCAAAAGTTATTAATTCTCATTCAGAATCTTGTATCAACATATACGACAATTCTTTACTTGAGTTACAAGGATGTAGTTTTAAGAAAACTACAGGATCTGAGTCTTACCTTGATATAAGAAATTTAGATGTCAACTTAAGTCCTTCATTAGTTAAATTAAAAGATATTACCTTTGACACTTATGAAACATTTACTAGTGATTATATATCTGGTACAGGTGAGTTATATTTAGATTATAATATAATAGAGCAAAATTTAAGATCTGCTTTAGTAGATGGAACTAAGATTATAGTACCAAGAATATCCTCTATGTTAAATGCAGGCTCTGGTATTGAGTTAAATAAGTTTTTTCAACCTTATGGTAGTGAAAACTTTTTCTATAATGATGAGTTCGCAAGAGATGCTATTGGAGCTATGATTACCTCAAGTACTCATAGCTCAGGTATTGTTTGGACTTACAATGATAACAATAATAAACTTAGTCTTTCATTAGAAACATTATCATCTATAGATTTAGCAGATACCAATAACATTGCTTATAAAGATGAAGAAAATGTATTTTCAGGAACTTTAAATGCTTTTCAAAACATAAGTACAAATATAATAACAAATTCTGCTACTTTATCTACAGGCAGTGTAAAATCAACAACAGGTAATATAGACACATTAGAAAGCGCAAACCTTACTACTACTACACAGTTGTCTACTGACAACTCTACAAAAGCAGCTACAACTGCTTTTGTACAAGAACGTTTTAGTAACTTAGTTGCACAATTCAATAGCACTGAACTTACTGAACTTTCAGATGTAACAATCACAAGTGCAACTTTATCTAGCAGTCAAGTTTTAAAATATGATTCTAATACTACTCAATGGATTAATGCTCAATTAGATTTTGATGACTTACTTGATACAGATAAAGTTGTTACAGAAAATGATTCTGTATTTAAATTAGGACAAATAGATCCTCCTACAGATCAAAGAGATAATGGTGCTATACCAGAAACAACTAGATATTTATCTACTAATCAAGTTTTAGCTTGGAATGGTATTGACAGAATTGATGAAGGTACAGGAGATGAAGATCCTAATGCTAAATATATACCTGTACTTATAAATGAAATAATTTTATATGCACAAGAAGCTAACAGTCAGCAAGGTGAAACAGTAGCAGGAGCTGGTATAATTACTATTGCTTCTACAGAAGGAGTAAGAGATGGCACAGATCTTAATAAAGCTGTTATACCTCCTTACCTATATAAACATTATTTAAGAAGAGATGCATCTAATATTGATCCATCTGAAACTCAAAGTGCAAGAGATAACCTTGATATAGACTCTGAATTTGTAAAGATTGATTTAAGCAATGCCACAACTGCTGCTAATTATAGAAGTCATATAGGCTTACCTGCTCTTGAAGCAGGTAAATATCTAGTTGGAACTGCTAGTAATTGGACAAATACAGATAGAACATTAGGTTATTTACAACCAGAAGGTTTAGATTTTACTTCCTCACCTAGTAGTAAATGGGATCTTTCACCTTCTTATTTTTATAATGTTAAAACACCTGCTAATGAAACTAAATATGTTGTATTACCTGATATAAATTCTATGAATCCTCAAGGTGGTACAATCAGAATTAAAAAAGAAAATGGTTCTACACATGCAACTGCTGGAACAGTTTCTATACGTGCTAATGACTCAGATGATGTTATTATAACTGCTGATAATGAAGTCATTACTTCTTCAGGAAGTAATGAAGCACAAATAGACATACTTGTTGCAGGTCATACTGTTGATTTATATGTAGGTTATAGCATTGCTTTGAATAAAAGAGTTTGGTATGCATTCGGTTATTACTATAATAGTGCAGATCAAACACAACCTGTACCAGTTATTGATTTAACTCAAGAAGCTACAGAAGATGCTATTATATCATTATTCAATCATAATGATCATTCACCAGCACTATCTGTTAATTATGATGACCCGAATCATCAAGTAGAACTTAATTTAGCTTTTGCTTCTCAAGCTGAAGTTACAGCAGGCACTATAGATAATTTACCTATTGCTCCTAATACCTTAAAATCAATCACAAATGATATAGATACTTCTATTACAGATTTAGAAACTTTAGCTAGCAATACATATTTAGCTAAAGATAGTAATTTAGATGATTTACAAGATGTACCTACAGCAAGAACTAATTTAGGTTTAGGTACTGCAGCTACATATAATGTTGGTATAAATTCTGGTGAGTTATTATTAAATGGAACATTACTACCTAATAAATTTACTTATTTTAACGGTACTAATTTAGTTACAAATGATTTACCTATAGCTACTTCAACAATAAATGGTTTAATTCAAACAACAACTATCACAGATGTAATTACTACAAATGCTTTATCTGATACTAAAGCATTGACCCCTTATGATTTAAATGAAGCCATAACTACTAATGTAGGTACTTCTACTATACGTGATAACATTTTAAGTTTAACCAATACTTTAAAATATGAATATACCAACAATGCTACTGTAAATGCTACAGTTACTAAGCATTATTCATTAAGAGCAGACCCTAATAGTATCGTTGTAAATTTACCAGATATTACAACTGTTGCTACTGGTGCAAGAATTAGTATTAAATTAAAAAGATTAGTTAATAACAATACTGTTACAATAAACCCATATAGTAATCAAACAATAGATGACGACACATCTAGCTTTGTACTAGATGTTGTCGGTCAAGCAATTACTTTAGTAGCAGGTAATGATAATAATGAAACTGATTGGGAGATTGTATAATGAGTCATAATTTAACAAAAGTTTTAAATCAACCTGGTTTAAAAGAAATTGATAATTCGAATCAATTTATAAATGTAACATTAGATACAGATAATGTAGATGAAGGTGTTACCAATCTTTATTATACAGATGCTCGTGGATTAGCTACTATGCGAGCTAATCCTATTATACAAGATCGGCATTTTTATACTGTTGATGAACTTGCAGTTAAACAAGGCGATTTATATTGGCGAATCATATCGCCAATAAAACTTTTGCAAGCTAAAGCTTATGTTGGTACACCATCAGTAGGTGCAGATATTTCTTTACATGTAATAAAGAATGATTCTACAGCACCTGAAGATTTACTATATGATTTAGACATTACATCTACAACCAATGAAGTTTATATTGATGATGAATATACTTTAGCTGTAGGTGATTATTTACGTGTCGATGTAGTACAAATTGGTACTACTACAAAAGGTTCAGACCTTATTGTATCTTTTAAATATCATTCAATACTTTAATTAAGGATTATATATTATGGCTGTTGTTAAAGAAATTACAGGAAAACTTTTAATTGCTGATCGTGATAATGGAACAACAAGTAGTGGTCAAATTGCACTACCTGAAGTTTCAATTATAAATGACAACAATACTGTACTTATAGAAAATGAATCTCAACAAACTCTTTACTTGAATAACGAAGCTCATGATTCTGTTACATTAACACCATATTTTGATAAAAAAGCAACAGGTATAAAAAGAAATGCTAAAAATGTTTTTAATCAATTTTCTAATAACATGCTTTTAACTTCAAAACCTCAATGTAGAACTAATTGGAATGATGATACATATACTGCTAGCACATATTGGGACAATTGTAGTTTAGATGCTATAAAATATAGCAATGAAACATTTCATAAAAACTTAACATCAGAAGCCTATGATTTTAATCCTAATTTTTATAAGTTTACAGCTAACAATCAAGAATATACTCTTTTGTTATCTTATGCATTTGAAGACATTGGAAATGTAGCTCAAGCAATTGAAAACACAACTCATTTTACTATAATAAAAGGTGATGACTATTCTAATCCAATTGCTACTTTAGAGTTAGACTATAGTAATAACGGTTTATATCCAGACAATATTCATTATAGCACAAAATTACCTTTATATTTTGAAATATTAACTATAGATACAACAAATCTTTCTAGTTGTTTTGCAGTTTTACATTTTACTGCTTATCGTGAGTATCAATATGAATATATTAAAGGTCAAGGTTTAATTACACTTAATTTTGATTTAAATACTTTTGCATGGAAATCTTCACCTATAAATTTAATATTTCCCAATCCAGTTTTCCCTGCAAATCAAGATTCGATTTTAGCTGATCTTGATTTGCAGACTGCACCACCAAGTAAAACTAATAAATTATCACATAACTTATTTTATTGTGGAAAAGATACATCTTCTAATCATATTTTTATGGATATAAATTTAGACCATGATTATGCTTCTGATGGTGGAGCAATAGCTGATGGAGAAATTTCATTTACATTATATGAATTAGATGAAGTAAATATGATTTTAGATGCAACAACTAGATTTGTTGCATCAGATAATAATATTGCAAACGTAAAAACAATAACAGATAATTATGTAAATGGAGATTTAATAAATATATATTGTTCTAAGTTTCAAGCTTTAGATAGTAACAAATCTAATACAATGTATTCTTACATTGCAGCTTTTGATAATTCTGGCAATTTCAAACCAATAAGAATAATATGGAATAAAAATATAGTTATTAGCAATTACGCAGGCACTGGTACTGCACCATTATATGTAGATGAATGTACAGTTACTTTTCCTAATTCTAATCCATCTACTAATTATATTAAGAATTGGGCTTCTAACTATGCAGATGCTGCAGATACTTTAGATTCTGTAGCATCTAGCAATTATAGAAGTTTACCAAACATACCTTTATTTATGAAAAGTTTATCATTATTGAGTCCAACAGATAATACTATAAACTTTACTTACCTTTTTAAGAAAAATGAATTAGCTAATCATTTTCATGCTGCTGACGCTCTGCATTCAGATTTAACTTCTTTTTCAATTGATGTATCAGATTTTGCAACTAATTCTGATTTAAATTTAACTTATCAGTCTTCATATACTTTAAAAGCTTTAGATTTAATCTACAATTCTGCAGTTAATAAAATTAAAGCAATTACTCCTACAGGTATAAAAATGCTTTCATATTCAGCAAATGCATGGGTTTTATCTTCAGAACATACAGGCATTTACAATGTATTAGCAGAGGATAGTTATGGGCGCAATTGGGCTTTAAATATGCCTGTAGCAGATTTAAGCTCTTTAAGTGATTCTGCTTTGCAGTACATTTATTTAAATGTAAAAAATGTAGATATGAAGTTAGAATTATTATCAGATACGCTTCCACACGTAACATCTTTATCATTAGAAACACCAAATCAGACCTATGCTGGGTCTGATTTAAACAATCGTTTAATTGTAAATGCATATGATGAAACAAATGTTAGAATTGCAAAAGATGTACGTTTAACTATTGAAGGCAACAACTGTACATTTGATGCAGATTTTGCACAAGGTATTACTGCAGGTGCTACTACAGCAGTAGTTACTACATCTACTAGTGCAGATACATTTGTTGATATAACAATTACTAATTCTGGCTTAATTAATGTATCAGCATCATTTGATCTATAAGGATAAAGCTCATGGCATTACATGGATTTGTAGATAGCGTAAAAGAAACATTATCTTTTCAAGTAAAAGATAATTATTTTGTAGTTAATAATCAAACTAGAGAGAAAAAACTTTTATCATTTGATTTAAAAGTATTTCTGTTTGATGAATTTTTATCTTCTCAAAACCACACTAATGTTAATTTTAATTCTTATAATTCATTTGAACTATTTGAGAATGTAGAAGAAGAATCTTACTCTAACCAACCTACATATAATGGTTCTACTGGAGTAGTATCTAAGCTTATGCATTATGTAAATAAAGCATATTCTTATAGAAATAATACTTTAAGTTATACTACATCTATAGTATCTACAAATATAGATTTTCTTAAATCAACACAACCAACTTACACTTATGATGAAAATGACATAAATTATTTTAGTAAAAACTTAATAACTTATATTTCAGGTGCTGATGTTGATATAAATATAGAGTATAACAAATCACAAGATTACGTTAACCAATACTTCGAAGAAGAACCTTCATCTAATGGAGGAGGTTCTGAAGAACCTCCAGAAGTTACTGGTTTAAAAGAATTTTGGGCATAGGAGATATTATGACTGTTGTTACTATATATAATTCTACAGTTACTACTACAAATTTAACTAACATTACAAATAGAGCGCGTTTAGTTACGCATGACTTAAGTAGTCAACTAACTAATAACTCGTTGATATTTATTTTATCACCACCAGCAGTGATTGAAAGTGTTCAAGTAGTTGTAGATGGTCTTACTTTAAAGCCATCTACAGCTAATGTCGTTGGTGATTACAGTTTGAATAATGCGACTCAACTAGAGCTTCTATTTAATTCACCCTTATCTACTAGCTCTACTATATTAGCAATTTACGAAGAGGCATAAAAATGGCACGTATCACTAAAATAAAAAGAGATAGTTTAGATTTACCTGAAATATTTGCATCTGGTTATCAAACAGATGCAAATGGCAAAGTTATAACTGGTTACAAATGGAAAACACATGTTCCATCTTTAAGTCAAGGTATTCATACACAGTTCCAACTACCAGACCCAGTATTAGTTGTTAATAACGTTGAATTAATATTTTTATTTGTAAATGGTGTTCAAATAACTGCAGATAAAATTTCGTTGCAAAGCCAAAATAGCTTAGTAATATACAGCAATACTGAATTCAGTATTGATCAAGATGATGTAGTTGAAATAAAATACGTAGCAGCTTAAGAGGTTTACAATGAAAATTAAATCTAAACAACTAGAAGAAAATTTAGGTTCTCAATCTTCTCCATTTACATCTGTGCATTCTTCAGATTTTACTGGTAGCTTAACAGGACCTATTCGGTTTAAAGCTAAAAACGAAACAGGCGTTGCAGTAGCTAAGGGTGTTCCAGTTTATATAAATGGAGTTAGTGGTGATGTCCCAACCATTGCTCTTGCAGATTCCGATACAATAAATATGCCTTGTGTTGGTTTAACAGAATCTGCAGCTAATAATAATGCTGAAGTTTATATTGTAAGTTTCGGTAATCTTACAGGTTTAAATACAGCCGCTTTAGGTACAGATATTGTTGGAGATACTGTATATATAAGTACAACAGCAGGTGCTTTAACTTTAACGCCTCCAGCAGGCAGTTCAAGTAAGTTACAAAATATAGGTCAAGTAATAAGAGAGCATGCAACAGATGGCATTATTAAAGTTGGTGGTGCAGGCCGTACAGCTGCAACACCAAACTTAGATCAAGGTAAAATATTTATTGGCAATGCTTCTAATCAATCATCTTCAAGTGTTTATACATTACCCATTGCAGATGGTAGTAGTGGGCAAGTACTTACTACTGATGGTTCTGGAGCAGTTACATTTCAAGATGCTAGTGGAGGTGGTGGTAGTTCTGCTGCTGATGATATTACTGCTGGTGATGCAGCAGTTAATATCACTACAACATCTGGTAATATTACTATTGATGCTCAAGCAAATGATTCTGATATCATATTTAAAGGTACAGATAATAATTCTGATATAACTATGTTAACTTTAGATGGTTCAGACTCTGGTACAGCTATATTTAATAATAATTTAAAACTTAAAAGTGATTACAGCGTTTTATATTTTGGTTCAGATGACGATGTACTTGTACAACATGACCCAGATGATGGTTTAAAGTTTCAAGTAAGTTATAGCAATGAAAGTATTCGAGACCCAAGGTTTACATTTCAAACAACTTCTGGAAACAATTCTGTAGGCCCTTATCTAACTTTTATGCATAGTGGTAGTGACTCTAATAATGATACTATTGGTAATCTTGAATTTAGAGCTGCTACTACTACTAGTAATATACTTTCTGGAACAACAGATTACGCTTTAATCAAAGCTAAAATTTTAGATAGAACTAATGCAACTAGATCTGCAGAAGTTTCTATTGCTACTCAAAGTAATGGAACCTCTACTACTGCATTACAAGTTTACGGTAATTCATCTAATACAAATGTAATAACCAAAATAAATAAAATAGTTAATGTAGCTGATCATGATGGTACTACAGGTTTACAATTAGCAGGTACTTTAGTTACTACTACTGCTGCAGAACTTAACATTATGGATGGTGATACTTCAGCAACTTCTACTACTTTAGTAGATGCTGACCGTATTATAATTAATGATGCTGGAACAATGAAGCAAGTTGCATTAACAGATGTTATGACATATGTTAATGCAAATGTATCTGGTGGTGGTGGATTTACATACACAGCAATCACATCAGCATCTTCACCCGTTGCAGGAGCAGCCTCAACTCATTATTCAGCAGATACATCAGGCGGAGCGATCACAATCAATCTTCCTGCTTTGAGTGGTGTGACGGCAGGCACTGAGATTCGAGTAAAACTTAAAACAGCAGGAAATACATTGACTCTTGATGGTAATCTATCAGAGACAATCGACGGCTCAACCACATACACTCTCACAGTACAAAACCAAGCTGTCACTCTTGTGAGTGATGGATCATCAAATTGGGAGGTCATCTAATGAGTCATAATAAAATAACAGTAGCAAGTCAAAGCCCTGATTCAAATGGTGATGTTTCGATTGATGTTGCCAATATGTCAGATGTAAATATTAGTACACCATCCGACAATCAAGTATTGCAATATTCGACAGCATCAAGCCAATGGCAAAATCAAACTCTTTCAGTCGGGTCAGGCTTGCTTGTTCTAGGTCAAGGGGATTCGGACGCATACAGTAATAGCGGTGCTAGTTCAATGAGTGGAGACGTTTATTTATATGCTCCCTCAGCTTCTATTGTAAATACTCTCGGTGCAACAATCACTAAATATCTTGCCACAGATTGGGTCACATCCATCACATTGCCTCCTGGTAATTATCAAGCTATGATCACTTATAGAGTTGAGTTTTCAGCAAGTGGATATTTCAATTACGGATTAACAGACACAAGCGGAACAACAGAGTATACATCAAGAGCATATATCGGGGAAGATAGGACAAACATTGATAATGCGGCTAGTACTGCTCTGGGCTATTTTGAATTAGCCTCATCAACTACAGTTATTTTGCATAATAACGCTTCCTCTGGCGTTGCTTCAGTAGCAAGCCAAGGAAACACCCCTGCCGAATTTAGTACTTTAATGATTCGGAGCGTGTAAAATGTCTCATTTATTAAACTCTGTAAATAATGTTAAAAGCTCAAGTGATGGAAATATAAATCTAGGTTTATCTAGTTTAATGAGTTCACCCTCTGATACTGATGTAGTGGGTATTGATGGCGGTGGAAGTTCTAAGAAATTGGCAATAGGAACTAATGTTGGGGATCTTGCTATGTCTTATGTAGTCCAGTCGGCAGGCTGGGCAGGTTCAGGTACGATCACAGAGGGATATAATACTTATTTAAGAGGGAGTAGTTGTACAGTAGAGGAAAACACATCAATTATTACAAGACATGCCGCAGGAGGGGCTTCTTGGTTGCAGGGCTGGACTTTAGTAGCGGGCAATTATTTAATGTTAGCAAGCTGGGGGTTTAGTTTGTCAAGCGGTGGGAATTGTAATGTACAGTTTTATAATGCGACCACTGCGGCATATGTGGGGCCTAAAATGCACTTTATAACAGGCAATTTTAGCAATCGATTGATTTATCATGCTAACATCTCTAGTAGTACTCGATTCGAGTTGAGAGCGCGTGATGTTGTTAATAATGTAAATTTATTTGATGCGTCAAGTATGTTCGCATGTACAATACAAATATTTAAAGTTTAAAAAATTAGGAGTTTATTATGTATGTCACTGTAAAATGTAATCAATCTTTAACTGTTGGTCAAGTCGTATCTTATAGTTTATCGAGTAATCAATGGGAGGTTGCAAACTCAATCTCTGAAGAGATCTCAGTAGTCAAAGATATGCCCTACAACAACGGAACAGATGAGAATCCTGAATATGTTTGTAAAATTCTTGTCTCTGGTCCTGTTCGTTGTTTCGCTTCAAGAGATATACCAGTGCAAGGAGGTCAATTGAATATTGAGAACGGAAAAGTATTTGTTGATAATTCGCTCACAGAATCAACAGGATTCATCGTGCCCAAAGACATCAATGAAGCTGATCGAGTTGTTGACTCTTCTGTTGTTATTGTTTTGAGGTAATCATGACAATTTATGTAAATGTGATATTTCAAATTCTTGGCCTGTTTAGCACTGTAATCGATGTGATTTAGTATGTATCAAACATGATCAACAGTTTACGGAATGGATCTTCTGCTACAGATAAATTTTATAATATTAATTTATCAACATACTCAATTTAATATATTATAAATAGTAAATTGAAATTATCTTTTACAATAAATTATTATATTTTTGGTTAACCAAAAAACAAAACCCTAATTAGGAGACACCTCATGGCGTTAATTAAAGGTAAACAATTAAGTAATAATACTCTTGCACTTACAAAAGTTGCACTTCAATCAGAAGCTGAAATTCTTGTTGCAGATTCTAATGGTCAATTACAAGCAGTAAGTCTTGGAACTGATGCTACTATTACAGCAGCAGGTGCTTTAACAATTGCTAATGATGCAATTAACAGCGCAAAAATTGCTAACGGTTCTGTTACATTTGCTAAACTCAATAGCGGCTCTTATTCAACAGATTTAAGTTCATCTGCTACTGCGTCTGAACTTGCTCGTGCTGATGCAGCTAAAGCTTATGCTGATTCAATTTTAACTTCAGCTCAAACTTATGCTGATAATGTTGCTAATGGTCTTGATATCAAAGCTTCTGTTAGATTAGCTTCTACTGCAGCTTTAACGTTAGCAACAGACGTTGAAAATGGAGACAGCTTAGATGGTATAGCATTAGTTACAGGTGATCGTATTCTTTTAAAAGATCAAGCTGATGCAACTGAAAATGGCATCTATGTAGTTGCTGCATCAGGTGCTCCTTCAAGAGCAGCTGATGCAGATCAAGGTGATCTAACAGGTGGTGCATTCTTTTTTGTAGAAGAAGGTACTGCTAATGCTGACAATGGTTTTGTTTGTACAACTAATGGTACTCCAACATTAGGTACAGATAATATTGTTTTTGCTCAATTTAGTGGTGCAGGTAGTGTTAGTGCAGGTGCAGCTTTAACTAAAACTGGTAATCAACTAGATGTAAATGTAGATGATTCAACTATTGAAATAAACAATGATACTTTACGGATAAAAGATGCAGGTATTACATCTCTTAAATTAGGTAATCTTTCTATTACACCTGCTAAGATTTCTCCTACTGTTGCCGGTGATGGTATTGCAGGTGGTAATGGTGTTGCACTTTCAGTAAGTTTAAATGAGTTAACTGCTGCAGTTTTGGATGTATCTGCTGATAGTATTGCATTCATTGATGCTACTGACAGCTCAACAAAGAAAGAAAGTGTTGCAGATTTTGCTACTGCTCTAGCAGGTTCTGGTCTTACAGCTTCTTCAGGTGCTTTAGCTGCTGCCCGTCTTTCATCTAATGATCAATTTGAAACAGCTAGTGCTACTAGTTCGAATGGAGATAGTGCTGGTGTAACTATTGCAGCAACTCCTGAAGGTATGGTTCAAATTTTTGTAAATGGATTACAACAAGAATTAGGTCAAGGCGTAAAAACTAAAGATTGTTACTTCAGTGCTGATGGTGGAAGTACAGCAAGAGCAATTACTGCAATTGCTAGTGGTGACACATTGTACTGGAATGGAAGTGTTGCAGGCTATCAACTTGATACTAATGATAAAATTAGCATGGTATATGAAACTGCATAATCATTTATTTCATAAATGATTAAAAAACACTTGGCTGTTTTTAAATAAACTGTATTTAATAAAGCGTCTTAATTGACGCTTTTGTTTTTTGAGGTATGTAAAAATGAAAATTGTAAAAAAAGAATTTCTTGGTAACCAAGAAGTTTACGATATCGGTGTGTCTTCTAACGAAGATGCACATAACTTTTTGCTAGATAATAACTTGATAGCAAGTAATTGTTTTAACAAAGCGCATTCAGTTAGCTATTCTATGTTAACTTATATTAGTGCTTATCTAAAAACTCACTACCCTGTTTACTTTTTTACTGCTTTGATGTCTACTCGATCTAAAACTTTACAACCTAAATCATGGGCTGTTAAAGCTCCTGAATATGTATTGGAAGCAAAAAAATTTAATATAGATATAAATACTCCTAGTGTTAATAAATCAGGTTATGAATTTACTATCTTTAATAATGAAGTATACTTTGGGTTAAATGCTATAAGAGACGTAGGTAAAACAGCAGCTAAAAGTATTATCAAAGCGAGAAAGAATGTCCCATTTAAAGACATTCTTGATTTTGTCGAACGTGTTAACTTGCAAAAAGTAAATACTAAAACTTTTGAAGCATTAGCCTATGCAGGTGCTTTTGATAGAATGGGTTACTCTCGTAAAGAGCTTATAGAAAAAACTTCTGAAATATATTCCTATATAAGAGATTTAGAAGATTATCGACAACGTAAAATAGATGCAGCTGCTAGACGAGAAAAAAATGCTCGCAATACACCTTTAATAGAAAGACGTAACTTTTTACGTAAAGAAATAAAAAAAATAAACAATCGTATCAATAAGGATAAAGCTAAAGAAGAAGACTTTGAGAATTTGACTGTGTATGAAAATGAACTAGAACCTTTAGAAGACTTAGGACTTAAGAAACTAGTTGATCTTAAAGAAAAAGAAAGACCTGTTTTTCCTGAGTTAAAACGCAATAGTTCTGTTGAGTTAGATCTTCAGGATATAACTCAACAAGCACACTACATTGGCTGTTACTTAGGTGGACACCCTTTGCAATTTGTACAAGTAAGTGGTGTTTCTCAAATTATTTCATTAGATATCGGTGAAATTGATACAATAGCTGGTGTAATATTAGGCATTCGTGAGATTACTACTCGTAAAGGCAAAAAAATGGCTGTTATAGATGTAAACGACTCAACGAATACTACTGAAATAGTTTGTTTTCCTTCAACATGGTCTAAGATAAATAATATGAATTTAAAAACTGGTGATATAGTTAAAGCTAAAATCAAAGTAGAAGAGACAGATCCAGACTATAAAATGATATTATTCAGCTTAACTACTGTTGATCAAAATCAATAAGGATCAATTTATGAGATGGACTCCTGAAGAAGAATATTTACTTAGAACTAATTTAAATTTAAATAATCAAGAAATAGCTTCTTTAATACAAGAAAAATATAATTCTAAAGTTGCTGGTTTTCCAATAATCAGAACTCCTCATGCTGTAAGAACTAAGATATATAGAGAAAGTTTAACTAAAGACTCTAAAAACACTTACAATGATGCATGGGATTATATAGTTAAGGTAGCAAAAGAATACAGAGCTAATTCTGTTAAACATGATGCTGGCTTAACTCGAAACAAAGAATGTAAAATAGTTTCCTTTAGTGATTTACATATACCATTCTTCAATTGGGAAGATATGAAAACTGCTTTAAATGATCACAAAGATGCTAACATAATTGTTTTAAATGGTGATATATTAGACGCTTATATTTTTAGTACTTTTAGTAAAAGTAAGAATATAGCTGCATTAAAAGAATATAAAGTAGCTTTTGATTTAGTTCACTTTCTAAGTGATAGTTTTGAAAAAGTAGTTTTAGTATCCGGTAATCATGATTACCGAACAACCAGAGCACTTAAAACCTCTGGTTTTTCAGACGAAGCTTCTAAAGTGTATCGTCCTGATTTATTATTTAGAATTGCAAATGGCGAAAAATTAGATAATTATGGAAATTTAGAAGAAAAATTAAATTTCAATAATGTACATTATGATGTATACGATTCTTGGTATAGCATTATTGGCAAAACAATATTCTGCCATCCATCTGGTTTTGGTTCTAAATATCCTGGAGCTACAGTAGTAAAACTTTTAGATCACTTTATACATAGAATGGAACCAAGTAGTTTTGATTCTATTGTTGTAGGACATACACATAAAGTGTATAAAGGTATAGTCTCCAATAAGATGCTTATTGAGCAAGGTGCTATGTGCCATAAATTACCTTATCAGTTTCGTGCTGATTTAAAATTTAAAAATGCAATGAATGGTTACGCTGTTGTCTACCAAGATGCAGATGGTAACACTAACTTTAATGATAGTGGATCTATTTATTTAGGTTCACATTTACCTGTTAAGAAGGGAATATAAAATGTCTGAAGAAATAAAAGATATTGAACTTGATGAAGAAGTAGCAAAACAAAATGTACCTTTGGGCTTTTTGCTTTCACTGACAAAAGCTTTAGAAAGTAGAGTTGATTATAACTTTAATAATCTAATTCAACTTTCTCTTTTAATTGAATTCTTATATGAATCTTTAGAAAAACAAGGAATTAAAATTCCTTTAGATAAAGACTTTGAAAATTTTCAAGAAAAACGTTTAAAAGAAATTAAAGAAGAATTTGATAAACATGTCAAAGAAGAAGTTCAAAGCTTTGAAGAAAAAGTTGAACAAGAATCTAGCATTGACCTTAAGGATGACTGATGTCTTGGTCTTTTATAAAACATGTAACTAATCACTTAGCTAGACCTGGCTTAAGTGAACAAAAAGCACCAACTTTATGGCCTAGTTCTGCTACAGCTATTAAAGATGGTAAAGTAATAGGAAAATGTCGTAGACAGGCTTACTTTAGGTATTTAAAAGATTCATATTATTTTTATAATAAATATGATCATTTAGAAAATCTAGTAAAATATATTGAAGAAAAAGAATCACCAATTGCTTTGTACACTAGATGGATATGGCAACAAGGTGAACTTTATGAAGATTACTGCACTAATTTAGCTAAAGAATCTGGTGTATTTGTAGCAACTCAAACTTCTGTATATGTTCCTGGTTACAATATTTCAGGTAAAATTGACTTAATTGTTGTCAATCCTGAAACAACTAAACTGCATATCGTTGAAGTTAAATCCGTTTATGGATTTAACGCTAACTCAGTGTTGGGTACAGAAGCTCAACAACGCAAAGGAAATTTAGGCCAACCTAGAGATTCACATCTTATGCAACTAGGTTTATATCAATGGTGGTATGGCAACAATGACGATCGTTTTGCTGAAGGCCTACTAGTATATGGTGCTAGAGATACAGGCAGATTTGCTGAATACAAACTAACTGTAGAGAAAGTAGATGATAAAGATTATATTTTTTATCAAGGTCATACACCAATAACTACATCTAAAGTTAATTCTGGAATTAGCATTCAAAGTATTTTAGACAATTACAAATATTTAAATTCTGTAAGAGATACTAATGAAATTCCGCCTAAAGACTATGAGTTGTTTTATAGTGAAGATAAAATAGAACAACTTTATAATGATGGTTTGTTATCTAAAGCTGATACTGCTCAATTTGAAAAACGTAAACAACAGTTAGCTGAAGGTAAAAAACGAGTTGTTAAAGCTGTTGAAAAAGGCGATTGGCAATGTCGTTTTTGTCAGTATAAAACAATTTGTTACAATGAAGACAATAATCCTTTTGATATTGAAAGTATGATTGATGAATCCAACATATAATAGAAATCATAAGCTTTTTACTAGAGAAAACTTATCTACTAATGATGTTTTATTAAAGCCTAAAACAGGCATTTTAGATACTCGCAGTAAAGCTATAATTGATACTTCTTATATATATAGTAGTCCTATGGATACTGTCACAGATATTGAATTAACCCATGAGTTTGTCAGTAATAAACAAAATGCTGTATTCTGTCGTTTTCTTTCGATAGAAAAACGACAGAAAGCTCTTGATTTGTTTAGTAGTAATCCTTGGTTTTGGTATTCTGTAGGTTCTTCAGAAGAAGATTTTGAATTCTTAAAACATTATTTTTCTAAAGAAAAAACTGCAAGAGAATCAGTTAACATATGTATTGATGTTGCACATGGAGATACAGTGCATCTTGTAGAAGTATATAAGAAATATGCTTCTGAATCATGGTGTTCTAACCTTATGTCAGGAACTATTGCTAATGAAGAATCTGCAATTCCACTTGTACAAGCTGGGTGCACTCATTTACGTATTGGTATTGGACCTGGTAGTGCTTGCAGCACTAGGATTGTTACAGGTTGTGGTATACCTAATTTAACTGCTGTATTTAAAATACATGATATTTTAACTGTATGTAATCTTAGAAATAATGTTACATTAATTGCAGATGGTGGCATTAAAGAAACTGGCGATATAGTTAAATATTTATGCGCTGGTGCTGATGCTGTTATGCTAGGTAGTATGCTTTCTACATTAAAAGAAAGCGCAGGTTGGATGCCAACTAAGCTTTATAAAATTTTTAAATACATTTGGTATTTCGATTACAATAAAAGATATTATAAATATTACAGAGGTCAAGCTTCTTATGAATTTCAGATTGAACGTCGCGGTTTAGTCAATGGAGTTCCAGAAGGAGTACAATCTCAGAAAAGATTGTATCCTTCTATTGACGCAAAAACCTTTTTAAGTAATTGTAATTCAGCTATAGCATCTGCTATTTCATATCTAGGTACAAATCAAATAACTGATTTGAATCCTAATAATGTTGAATTTTTAAAGATTACGCAAAATGGATTTATTGAAAGTAAACCCCATATCTTATTATAAATATCTTTTAATTGGAGACTCTTTTTTAGATTTTTATTTTGATGATAAAATAAAAGTTTTTTATGGAGGAGTTTTAAATGTTAAAAAAAATATTGAAATAATAAGTTCAAATAAATTTGAATTAAAAACATCTCAAAAACCAAAGTGTTTAAATTTTTTTAAAAAAAATAAAAAAATATTTTCTAAAATAAATTCAAAAGAAATAATTAATAACGAAACAATTTTTACTAAAGTAACTACAATAAGCGATTACAACAAAGGTTTTTTACATAATAATGTAAAAGTTCATGCTCGTATATTAATCGTAGACTCAAAGTATTGTTCTTTATTAAGAGACTATATCGTACATGCTAAAGTTAAAATTCTTAAACTCGCATCTACAGATGTTTTTAATACTGAGTTTATAGAACTATTTGATTATCTTATAGTGACTTACTCAACACATGTTAATTTATTTCACAAAGGTAATTTAATTTATTCTTGCAAAGTTAAAAATAATTTACCTATATGCACTATAGGTGCTGGAGATGTGTTTATCGGATCTCTCACTTCTTATTTATATAATTGTTTTAAACAGTTTCAACTGTCAGATTTAATTTCCGCTATAGATTTTGCAACATATTATGCTTCTGAATCTGTAGCTACCTCTTTCACTTGTCGAATAAAGGAAATTTAAAAATGTATATAACAGATATTGACGAGGTAGTTTCTTTACTAAGAGAGAAACTACCTGAGTATCTACAAATTAAACTTGGTAAGGATTTTGATCCTTACAAAAAATTTGTTTGTTTTGCTCATGATGATACTAATCCTAGTATGTCATTGAATCCTAAAACAGATAATCAAACAGTTAAATGTTTTAGTTGCGGTTATTACGGTGATATCTTTTCTGTAGCCAATCACTTTGACAACTTACCTACTAATGGTGCTGAATGGCTCACTGTTACCATTCCATCTCTTTGCGACACCTTGGATATACCTTACTCTCCAGGTGCCCTCACACCGCAACAGAAAGAACGTATTTCTTTATATAAATTAGCTGAAGATATTAGTAATATATTGGCTTCTCAAAAGATGAGTGAAAACAGCTATATTAAGGATCGCAATTGGATTCAACCTTATTTAGGTTTAGGTTCTATCGATCAAGAAGTTATTTTAGAGCAACTTCTTGATCTTGGCTGGTCTTCTTCATTTATTAATGATAGTTCGTTTATTAAAACTAAGTATCAATCTTTTTTTGGTAAAGATAAAATTACTTTCCCTATTAGAGATCATCTTAAAAGAACTATTGGTTTTATCTGTCGTAATGAATTATCAGAACAAGATAATACTATACCTAAATACGTTAATACTCCAGAAAGCGATTTGTATAAAAAATCAAAAGCTCTTATGGGTATTGACGTGGCATACAGAGATGCAAAGAAGTATGGTCTATACATCGTAGAAGGCCCTGGTGACCTCATGCAGCTCTACCGTTTAGGTATTAAAAATGCTGTAGCTGTTTGTGGTACTGCATTTACTGAATCTCATTTATTGTATTTAAAACAAATAGGTATTAAAAAGATTTACCTTTGTTTTGATTGGGACCAAGCAGGATTTGCTGCTACCCATCGTGTATTAGAAAATATACTTAAAGTTACTTCTGGTATCAATGCTTTTGTAGTAGAAGGTCCTGAAGGCTTTAAAGATCCTGATGAGTATTTATTTGACAAAGACGACGCTAGTCATTTTCATAACTTAACACGTTTAACTGCCTTTCAATGGCAGTTAAACTCATTTGGTCAAAATGAAACGCCTGACTACATCTGTCAAAAAATGATACCTATTATTGCTTCTGAAGAAACAGCAGTCAAAAGAGATTTACTTGTAAAGGAGTTAGCTCAACATACTTCTGTATCTACGTCTTCTATTCATTCAGACGTTAACTCTATTAGAAATAATAGATTCTCAGAGCGTTTAGATAGAATTAAAACTGTATCTGAATCACATCTTAGATCTGTAATGGATGACCCTGATAATGTTAGGACTCATATTGCTTCTTATGAACAGTCTTTAGATTACATTGAAAAAGAATTTAAAACAGATACTATTGGTATTAATTACCAAGTGTCACGTTTCGATGCTATGCAAGAACTTAGAACACTTGCAGCAGATGATGAAAATTCAACATCTTTTAAAATGGACTATTTTAAAGATTTTTCTAATAATATGAATGGGGGTATGTCTTGGGCTAGTGGTGCACTTATGTATGTAGGTGGTCGTGCCAACTCAGGTAAGACTGCTACTTGTCTTATGATTGCTACTGATATTGCTATGAGTGATGAAAACGCTACTGTTATTATTCACAGTACAGACGACTCATATGAACAAATCGAGCCACGTATTAAAACCAACATTTACAGAATGGCTTATCCTGATGGAGTTGCATTAACTATTGGTATGGTAGTCCAACCTAATTTACACTTATCTGATATGCCTTATGAGTATACTAACGCTCATGAAGAAGCTAATCGTATATTTAAAGAGCTTATTGAAAAAGAACGTCTTGTTATTATCGATTCAGAAGATGGTGCTACATTATCTACACTAGAAAGAAATCTCAAACATTATCGTATGAGATTTCCTAATCGTAAAATTATGATGGTTTGTGACAATACTCACAATTATCTTGATTTTATGAATCTAGAACAATCTAGTAGAATGACAGCTATTTCTAATCAACAAAAGAATCTAACTGTTAAATATCATGCAGCTATGATTGCTACTGCTGAGTATCGTAAGAATATGCCAAAAGACAACTCTAAGTTGTCTTTACCTGTTGATGATGATCTAGCAGACGCAAGAGCTTTGATGTATAGACCTAACGTTATTTGGCATGTATACAATGATATGCATGATAGGAAACAACATGCCGAAATCTTTTGGCGTGATGAGGAAAATAATATGCGTCCTCGTTTATTATTACATTTTACAAAAAACAAAATTAGCGGATTTAAAGATAAACTTATTGTAGATCTTGATCCTTCTACTGTTTCTTTAAAACCTGTATCTGTTGATGATGCAACAAATGAAATACATCAATTTCAAGATTTAAAAGACTCTGGTCAAGTTAGATCTGATGGACGTAAAGTAATATTTGTAGATAGTGAAGAATATAATGAAGAGTAAAGATTACACAGGTTATTTACAAAACTTTGATATTATTAATAAGTCTTGGGGATTTGAAAAAATCTTTATAAATACCGATTTATACTGTACAAAAGAATTAAATATTTATGAAGGTTGTTCTACTTCTAAACATTATCATAAAGTGAAGCATGAAACATTTTATGTAGTACAAGGTGTTGCAAATATATCTTTGTATAAAAAAGATGGAAGTTTAAAAGAAACTTGCACTTTAAATGAAAAAGAAAGTTTTTGTATACAACCTGATACATTACATTCAATTGAAAATGTTAGTTTCGGTAAAACATTAATTTTGTTAGAATCTTCTACGCAAGATAAACAATCAGATAATATAAGGTTAAAAAATGTCTAGTGATAAAGATTTAGGTGTCTACCTACACAGTAAAAAAGTTTTCTATTACCTTGAAGCAGGCAATAGCTATATTGGTAATACAGTTGAAAGAGTAAGGAAAACTTTGATTCAAAGAGGCTATATTACTCCTGAAGTTGGAAATATTACTTCTGTAAATTATACTATATGTAGTATCAAAGAAGCTAAAATGAAAGATTATGAAATGAAACCCATTTATCTTTCAAAACATATTCGTAAGCTTTACGAACAAACACAAGAATCTAAATCATCATTTAAATGATTTAAATAGGAGATATTATGATTGAGCAAGTTTTAAAATTTTTAATTGCTTATAAAAAAGAACTTATTTATTTAGCTATTTTTTTAATAGGCTTTATTGCTGGAATTTCAATATCTCCTACATGTGATAGAGATAGTATTTGTGAAGACGACATTAACGCTAAGAAAGCTGCTATCAAACAGCTAAATAAAAGACAAGCAGAACATATAGAAGATCTTCGTAACAAAGAAGATTCTATGAAAAAAAAATGTGACAAAACTGTTGCTAAAGCATTAAAAGACAATAATATAAATTCTAGTGAGCTAGATTGTTTAATTTGTGGAGGTATATTACAACAATGTATAAAAAAATAATATTTTTATTATTATCTTTATTTAGTTTATCTGTTAGTGCTGAAGGATTTAATTTAGGATTAAATCCTTCTACTTGGCAACCTCATTTTTTTGAATATGAATTAACTTCTACTTTTAAAATTGATAAGGTCGTTTATTTAAAACAAACAGTTCCTGCTCCATTTGAAGGAATACTGTTGTATAAAGCTGATTTAGAAGACATTAAAACAGAAATGAATCGTATATCTAATAATGAAACAGATTGCATAGATGAACAACGTTTAATTTGCGATAAATTAATAGACACAATAAATGACGATTGTTTATCTTATAATGATCAACTTATAAAAGATAAAAAAGAACTTATAAAGAAGCTTAATTTAAAAACTAGTCAATATAAAAAACTACAATTTAAAACTACAGTTGCACTTGTAATCAGTGGCGTAATTGTAACAGCTTTAACAACATCGTTAGTTTATGGAACGTTATAACGAAGATGAAGTAATTACAATCTCTTATTGCAATTACTTACATTATTTAGGCGGTAATATTAACAAGCTTTCTATAGCTCAATGTTTATTTAAAGATTTAATTTTAAAGTTAAATTATTTAATTTTAAAAAAAGAATTAAAAGATATAGATTTATTTTTAAATAACTATTTAAAAACTTTAATTAAAAAATACTACTCAGATATAAACACAATTGATGATTTAGGTTATTTACACTCTTTTTATAGTCAATTGTTTTTTAAGTATATTGACTTATTTCCAACAGAAAAATATATGCCTGGTTTTGTAGATTACAAACCTGTAGTAAAAATGGATGATATTGAATTAAAATTAAATTTAGATCTTATTTTAATACAACAAAATAAAGACGCATACTATCATCTTATATGTTTTGCAAAAGATTTAGATGAATTTAATATAAAAAATAACCCATTGAATTACTTTAAATTAAAGATATTAAGAAAAATACATACTAAACAAAAACGTAGAAGAGAACCAGTTAAGATGCATTTCTTATATATTCCTACTCCTACATTTAGAAATCGCAATCAACGCGACTATAGATTAAAACATATAACAATAGACCTAGAAGATTACAAAGAAGTAAATACGGATAATTTTAAATCTTTATTTAAAGATTACAAAAAAAGAAAACCTAAACCTAGATTTTACTGTAATGAAAAAAACTGTATAAAAAGAAAGGAGTGCTTAAATGCCAACTTACGGTGATTTTGTACTAGCATCTAAGATAAGAATAAATCTTCCATCAGACTTATTCTATGGTGGACCTTGGACTCATTTAGCAACTGTAAAAAGAAGTTTATGTGAATATGTAGCTTTATTACATGAACCGAGCCAAAAGATATATATAGAACAAATAAGTGCTACTGGTCATTTTCATCACATAGAAGACGATTCTTTATGGACTGCACTTGTGCAATTTCTTGTATCGAAAGGTGTATTAGGTTTCAATAAAGATGAAGAGATTGTTGTAGGTAATTTTGAAAAGTAGAAGTGTACTTAAGAATCAATTCTTTTATTATGAAAATGCTTCTAATTTCCATAATAAAGTACGTGACATATTTGCAAACGATTCTTTCTTTAGGCAATTTGGTTGCTATCAAGAAGTACCTTTATCATTTCTTGTAGATGATTATCCTAATAATAAAGATGCTGTTGATTGGTGGATAGATGAGTTTGGAGTAATTATAGAATTACATGGCAGACAACATTATCACTCTACATCTTTTACAAAAGATATAAGCTATGAAGAAAAACAGAAAAACTTTTTTAACATTAAGTATAGAGATAATCGAAAGAAAACATTTTTATTAGATGCAGATTACAAATACATAGAAATTTCTTATAAAGAAATTGGTAAAATAACTTCTGAATATTTAAAACAATTAATATTAAATTGAGGTTATCATGAATAAAGAAGAACTAATTCAAATGTTATTTGCACTTGAGGAACAAGAAAAGATCAACACTGTATGGGAACCAAACTCAATATTGTTTTATGGACCTGATAGCCGCGTTATCAGTTTCAATCAAGACGTAAATGCTCAATCAGCTACTTCTTTAATATCACAGCTTTATCATTTAAACCATTTAGATACAGAAGATACAATTGGTATACATTTAAATACACCTGGTGGAAACTTAACAGACGCTTTAGCTATATATGATTGTATAACTCAATTACCTAACCCTGTTATTATTCAAGCTACAGGTTTATGTGCTTCTGCTGGTTTGATTATATTAAGTGCTGCTGATTATAGAATAGCTACACCTAATTGTAGTTTCTTTTACCATGAGCCTGTAGTAGATGGTTCAGCTATTACTTCTTCTAGCGAGATGAATGAGTTTGCATCTCACTATGCAAACTCAAAAGTAATTGCAGATAGACTTATACAAAGAAAAGCTAAAATTAAAAAAAGCATTTGGAACAAATATTTTGAAGGTAAAACTTCTTATTGGTTTGACACTCAAAAAGCATTAGAATATAACATAATAGATAAAATTAGTGAATCAGATAAAATTGATTTTAAAATAAAAACATAATTGTAAAGGATTTATTATGGCTTCAAGAGGTCGAGGAGCAAGAACAAAAGGTGCTGCTTTTGAAAGAGAGTTAGCTAAGTATTTTACAGAAAATACTAAACTAACAGCCAAACGAGGGATTGGTCAAACTAGATCAGGTGGTTCTGAAGTATCCGATGTTGATATGCCTATACTTCATATAGAAGCTAAAAGACATAAAAGATGCAATATAAAAGCTGCACTTAGACAAGCTATTGATGATGCTAATGTAAATGGCAAAATACCAGTTGCTATAACTAGAGACGATAGAGCTGATATTTTAGTAACTATGCGTTTAGATGATTGGATAGATCTATTCAATGCTTATCTTGTCAAAAAGAAAAAATGATAATAAAACCAAAAAAGAAATCATTATATATAACTGTTGACTATAATGATTTTGTTTTGCATTATCATAATATCTTTACTTTAAATTCTCAGAGTAAAGTCAAGTCGAGTTACATTTCAAAAAAGGAGTCTATTGCTTTTATCCTTATAGCAGTGGATTCCTTTTTTGATTTTATAACTAACTTATTTAATGCAAAACAATATAACAAAAATATAACTTTATATACTTTATTAAAATTATTAGAAAAAGATGATCGTCCAATTGCAACTTTAAATTGGAAGTTAAAGAAGTACAAAAACTACCTTTTGCAAAATGATCTTTCTTTCAAAGATCATTTAGTTGAAGCATTTTTAATGCATTTAAATAAAGTACATAAAAGAAAACCTAAGTATAAAAAAAATTACAGATTGTTTTATTTTATTACTTGTGAAATTAAAACTTTTTTATTTAAAATAATTAGAAAAATCATTTATAAATCTAAAAGAGATTTTTTAACTAATCAATCCTATTATTATAATAATAATAAATGCTTTGACATATTTATAGATAGTGGTTATTTATCTATTATAGAAAAAGAAAATCCTTTTTTATTTTATCTGTATATTAAATACACAGAAGATTACTATGATAAAAAAGATTTTTATAAATTTCTAAATAATATTAGTAATAACTCTAATTATCATAAAGAGGACTTATGTCAATTGATAAAAAAACTGCCATACAGCAATTAGGCACAAATAGTAATGTATCTAATCAATACAGTTTAGTTAAAAAACTATCTGGACCTAAAATAAATAAAACAGTAAAAATGGTTATACCTGCTGGTAGAAATTTAACAGAATTAATTAGTAGAGAAAAATTGCCTCAAGCAATCTTTACTTGGTTAAGAAGAGTTCGCCATTTTAAAAATGTAACAATTAGTTTTGTTGATGATATCTCCAATAGAGATTATCACGAAACTACAGTTGTAGATTTTAATACTAATAATAGACTTCCTGAATGGGAACTCCAAGGCAAAAAATGGTTAGCAGAAAGAACTGCAGAAGTACTTGCAATGGAGAACATACTTGCTGTTAGAATAGATAAACAAGGTATCCACGCGATTTTAGATATGAAACAATCTTTTAATTCTGAAAGTGAAAATTGGGAACCACATTTATTATTTACACCTCACAAACCTACAGGATTTTAATTATGAGTTTATTTAAAGAAAGACAACAAACTAGTAAAAGAATTATTGCATTAGAAAATCAAATTCTTGCTCTTAAACAAGAATTAGCTAATCAATCTTCACAACCAGTTGCTTCATGTGATAAATGTGAAAGTGAAAAGTTATTATTAGACTCTCAGCTTAAAGATCTTAAAGCTGAACTTAAGAAAGTTAAATCTGATTTAACTCGCAGTAAAAATAAAATCACTAAATTGCAAGATCAACTTTCTTCATCGCAAAGTGAAGAATAATGTGCAATTGTAAAAAAGATAAAAAATCTGATTTACAAAAACGCATAGAAAAAATGAGAAAAGAAATTGCAGATTTAGAATCTAAATTAGGTTTAGATTCTAATAAAAAAGATTTTAATCCTTATTTTAAAGATTAATCAATATCTGGAATATCTTCTAAAATTGAAACTCTACGTTCTAATGAATTTAAAGTTTCATGCATTGCTTGTAACTCAGTAGAAATTGCAGTTAACAGTTCTTGTACTTGTGTAAGTGACACCATTTGATTCTGTGCCGTAAAAAGATCTCGAACTCTTTCTTCAAGATTCGAGATTCTACGTACTGTTAATGCATCAAATTGATTATTTAATTCAATAGCCATTATTGACCTCCTGATAGACTTTCAAATAACTTGACTATAATTGTCATAGTGCCACCACCTAATGCACCCCAACCAATCTTTTCAGCCATAGTTACTTTGATTTGATTTAGATCTTCTTTAGTTTTGTCATCTGTTTGTTTTAAAACTTGAACATCTCTTTCTAGATTATCAACTTTAACTTTAAGTTCATTAACTTTAAGCTCACTATGATTGATTTTATCTATAAGAGTATCTACTCTAGATAATAAAGTTTCTAAATTCTTTTCTATTTTTTTCTCCATTTCATTTAAGCGATAAGTAATTATACCGATATTATTACTGTTACTATCTGAATTGTGAGAAGATTGAGGTTGCATAACATACTCCTTGAAATCATAAAAGTTTAAAGCTTTATCATCTATATACACATCTGCATTTGGTTTACCAAAATAAATTTCATCATAGGGTATGTTATACCTGTTCAAATTAAATAGAGTGCTTTCGACAATTTCTTTATTTATTTTACCAATATTACCATTAAATGTCTGCATTTTACGAGCAGTATACAAAACAATTTCATGGTTTAGTGACTTTAAATGATGAATATATTTAACTGTAGACGATATAGGCTCATGTTTTTTATAATCTTTATTTATCTTAAAAATAACCCCATCGATATCAAAACAAAAACGCATAATTACTAATTTCCCTTATCACTTGACTAGGCTTTATTTCTTTCATACACATGTAATTATTGCAATCTTTATAAAAACAACCTTTACATTTTACAGAAGTATATAATGCATCATGTGTAGGATAATGTTTTAAACGCAACTTAGGCTTAGTACTTCCAAAAAGTACTAAGCTTTTAACTTTTAACATAGCTGCAAAATGCATAAAACAACTATCTACACATATTAATAAATCTGCACCTGATAAGAATTGAACACATTTTTTAAGTTCATAATTCGAATAACTAGAAATACGTTTATCTTTTATTTTAAGAGGCATTTGATTTAAATATATTATATTGCAATCAGTATTATCTAATATCCATCCTATCAATGTTTCTGTATATTCATAGGACCAACTTCTTCTATCTTCAGCTGATTCTGTATGTATAGCTATAGTTTTTTTATCATAAGAATATGAGATATTATTAGTATATACAGGCAAATAACTACTAGGTGCTACTTTACAATATTTAGCAAATATTTCTTGTCTAGATAAAGAATATCCAGCTTGCTCATAAGCATATGCTATATATGATAAGTCATGCACTGTATTATAAACATGATGATCAAAACTATCAATATCATATACACCCCCTACGAAAGGGTTTTTGTTTAAAACTTTTATTTCACTTATATATGATAGGTTTGTATAGAAGTCAATCTTAGTATTGTTTACTAATGATAATTCACGAATAATTGGAGATATCATTAAAATATCTCCAATGCCTGAAGTGCTTCTAAGTATGGCTATTTTTTTCATGTCAAGATTTGTATATCAACTAAATTTAAAGATCTTAAACGACGTAAAAATAAATTCTTTTTAGTATATGACGAAGCTACAGCTAATTGTTGTAAAGTATTTGCTGTATTGTTAAATACATTTAATGCAGTATCTATTGTTTTAAAACCAATACTAAAATATAAATAGTCAATTAAATCTTCATAATAGTTTTGATTTAAACTAGGATTTGTACCTGCTGCATATTTTGTATTTGTGTTATTATTATTTATTTCTAATAGGTTTTCACAAAAAGCATTCATTCCAAATGCAATTTCATCTTTACGCCCTATTAATCCTAAACTCCAATCATGAGAATTTACTATAGTTCCTACTTCTTCTTTAAAAGAAATTTTTTGTAATGCACTTAAACCTAAATCTACATTATCAAATAATAACTCTTGAAGAGTTTTACTCCAGAGATTTTGTACATTTGTATAATTGTAATTAATGTTACTAGATAAATTTTCAGCAAAGTAATCAAACACTTCTTGACCTGTTAAAGAATATTTAGAAAAATCTTTTTCTTGTCCTACTATGAATTCTATCATTAATTCTAATAAAGTTTTATTCATAAAAGATTCACTAATAACAACACCAACGCTACCTTCTATATTTCTTATATCTAATATAGACTCAGGACATATGTATATATTATCTCCCATTTCGTATGGGCCTAATATCATTATTTTAGATACACCATCAGATTGTATAGTTACATTATTACTTGATACACCAGGAGTACTGTCATTGTTTTGCAATGTACTTATATCTGTTAAAGATAAACTTCCATGCAAGCTATTAGCTCCTTGGTAAGTAGTTATAAATGTTCTAAATGTTGATATCGGTTGTGAATTAGATTTACCGAATTGATAAAGAAATTGTCTTTTTATAAAATCTTGTTTATCTGCAAGATTATAGTTTAATAACACTTCTTCACCTTGAGATGTTAATGAATGAGATTTACTATAATGTTTTACAGATTCATTTAATACTGATGAATCTGTAAGGCCTATTAAGTTGTTATCAATATAGTTAATCTTTGATATTCCATCATCAACAACTATGTTTGAAAAAACAGCTTTAAAATCTAAATCACTTCTACAAACACCTAGAACTTTTGTAACGTCAAAATAATTACAAACATAATCATACTTAAATGCATAATAACTTCCTGCCATGCCGCTAGATATAACACCATGTTCGTTATTAAGATTTTTTGTAAACTTACTACAAGAGTTCTGAGAAAAGTAAACATTTAAATCTTCAAACAATTCTAAGTCTTCATTCAGAAATGCAATGTTTGTATTGAACTTAACAAAACTACTTTTAATATAGTTTATACTCATAGGTGAATTAACACGCATAAGTTTACTATAAGGTGCTGCTTTAAAAACATATGGTATATTTTTATAATAAGTAGCTGGTGTGCTTAAAGTTGGATCTTGTTGCAATTGAGTTTTAGTATAAATTTTTCTATTACTTAAGTTACGATATCTACTGTTAAGACCTTGTGTAAATTCAGGTCCTCTTTTAGTCCATTGATTAAACAACTTAGACCAAATTAAATTAATGTTAGTAGCTTTATCATCATTGGGTATTTGACTATGATAAGAATACATATCATCTATAGTGCTGTTACTACCTACTATACCTAATTTAGAAGTAGCTTCAATGCTACCTTCTAAATCCCCTTGATTCAAGGGTCTTGGTACCCAACTACCAATAACAGGATCATCTTGATCTGCTGCACTTGTATCGTCTACTGCTGTACTGTCATATACAAGTACATAACCATCTTTTATATTGTTATATGTATTAACATCAGCAAGTTGAGTTATAGACGATTCATTTATCTTCTCTAAGGCCACTTCTTTGACTTTTTCACGCAATAGGTTATCTCTCCTATTCGTAAAGCCAGAACCGTCAATGTCGAGCGATTTATGAAGGTTATGTGGTGTAAGAACTAATTGATGGTTACCAGTAGTTGAATTAGCTTTTTGAGCTAAAGCTCCAATCTCTGTTGGAGTAGCAATTTCTACTACGCCAGCTACTTCTGTTGTAGCTGGCTCTACATTAGCGGTTACACTTAAAGTAGGATAATTATCTTCACCTGTACCAGGATCTAAAGCTAAATTCACTTTAGAGTCTTGAGTATGACCAGATATGACTTGATTGAATATTTCATAAAGATGTCTAGCTAAGGGCCATTCTAATGATGGGTCGTCACTGCAATTTAAATTATATTTAGTTCCAAAAGCATCTTTAGCTACTTTGCTGTTATTTAAAGTGTTACACCTTATAGCATCCCATAAATCATTAAGATCAACAGTAGCTTGGCTAATCTCTACAACTTTCTCTACCATATTAGCCATAATGTAATCGAAAGACTCTTTTATAGTACAAGGTCTCCCGTCAGAGTTATTAACACCTGGCTTCCAAAATAATTCAGTATTAAACTTATTATTACCTTGTTCTTCTGGATAAGTAACAATAGTCATACCAGACAAACCAGATTCTAATACATCGTACGGATATCTAGGTTTTGAACAAAGCATAGTAAATGCAGGATAGACAATAGAGTTAATATAACTAGATATATTATTTAAATCGTCTCTGTTTCTTCTAGACGTAATCACTAATGCGTCTTTATTAGACGCATTAGTGACAGTTGCAGAATTTATTTTAACTATTTTATTTAGATTGTTTAAATAATTTACAGCCATATCTATATCACTCTTACTTGTATCTGATCTATTTTAGGAGTAACTTTTATATCTGAGCTTTTTAATACAGCTTTAATATATAAAAGATTACTTTCATTAACATCATTATTTCTTTTTTTACAATTTATTCTAAAACTTTCTAGTTTAATTTCGCTACTATTTTGTTGAGAATTTATTTTAAAGTAAATCCCATTATCATTTTCAACAATTGTAAAAATATTTAAATTATCAGATAAGATAAACCTTTGATTAGATACTTCTTTTAAATCAAAAGAATATACTTCATCTGCACCACTATATACTTTTCTGCCTAAAAAATTAGGGTTATATTTAAAGCCTTCTATAATGTACTTATGATTGTATGGATATAGTTTATCTAATAGCTTTAATTGTTTTGCATTGTTGATATCTAATTCATTATCAACATCAATCTTTTTGTAATTTTCAGAATTAGTTTTAAAAGTATGTGCTCCTTGGGGGATAAATACTTTTCCATTAACTTGCTTATCATTTATAAAGCAGCTGTTGTTTCCAAAGTTAAAGTAACGTCCTTCAGGTTGCTGTATTTCAAATATAGTATTATAAAAACCTTGATGATCATAATACCAACCAGTTCCTGAGTTATATAAAGATTGATTGCTAAATTTATTTAAAATATTGCGTTTTATTTTTAAAGAGTTTTTTATAAACTTATCTTTATTTTCATTACTTATAAATACATTTAAAAGATATTCATTATCATTTAAATTTATATTTAAACCGTCAATATTGTTTGCTATATAATAATTATCAGCATCTGGATCTACTATATCAAATAAATTTTCATCTGATTCACTAGATGTAAAGTTATTAAATTGAACTACTTCTCTACCTGTACCATCAAAATTACAATAACTCCAATTAACATTATCTTTGCTAAGATAAAAGTTTACTGAACTTTTATCTGGCACAATACAACATGTGCCCCCTTTCAAAGTAGCCATAGAAAAGTTAATAGCTTCGTCATTTTCATCTTTTATTTCATATGGCCCTAAGTAAAGAACTGACTCTTTGTCTATTTTGAATTCTCTTTCAATCATCCCTACATAATCTAATGCAAATGCATAAGCATAAGTATCTGCATCTCTATAGTCTGCAAAATGCTTAGTCATTACAATCTTCACTCTTTTTACATTAGGTTTGTTTATCTCAATAAACATTTCGTTTTCTTCGACTCTTAAACCACTATCAAATATCTCTGTATATGAGTTGTTATCTTGAGTATATAAACACTTATATGAAAGCTTAGAGTTTCTTTCTATTGCACCTGTAGTTATTTTAAGTGTGTTAATAAATTTATTTTCTTCATCATTGAAATTTAAATCAATTATAAAGTCAATAACATCACTTTCTACAGTAGAATAACTTATTACTTTAAAAAAAGACCCGTCTTCATATAGACAATCACTAATTTTGTTAATTTCTCTATTGCCTACTAAAGATTTACTTCTAGATCTTACATCATAAGATATGTTTAGTATGCCTTTTTCTTTTGCAGAAAAAGATGAAAAACCTAATGTCGCTTTACCATTAAAGAAATCTATATTGCTATTATCAAAGTTCACTTTACTATAGTCATCAAAGTTTTCTACTATCCCATAAGTAAAAATATCATCTTTAGAATATAACAATAGATTCTTATTTATATTTCTTTCATTTTTTTTTATTTCTTTTAGTAATCTATCTAGCTTTTGAAAATGACTTCTAAAGTTATTTTCAACAATATTCTTTTGATTGCTTACATTAGATAGCAGTGATTTAAAATCCAACTCCATATTATCTAATAGGTTATTAAAAACAGATGCAGAAGATGAATCACCAGTTAATTGAAACTTTTGTTTACTTCCACTAAGTATACCAGTCATTAAAGCATTTGGTTTTTCAACATTATAGTTATTATATAAAGCTTTAATTTCTTGTTGAGTAGGTGCCCTATCATATAAAGATATGAATTCTTTTATTAACTTTTCTTTAATAGAGCCTTCATGCATCTTTATCATTTTATTTCATTCCTATATCAATAGAATAAATTAAAGGAGAAAAGAAATTTTCTAATCCACTTAGATTGAGGTTGTCTTTATTTTTAAACCAAATAAATTTAATAGAATTATTTATAGAAGATAAACCTTCTGTATAAACATCAATGCTGCGTTTATTTACAATAAGATCTTCTACTTCTTTCATTAAACTATATTCTAAACCTAATCTTCCTACATTGTAGGTTATGTTTTTATCTTGAATATTCTGTATATCCTCAGAAGTATACAGAATACCTTCGCTATAGTCTACACTAAACCGTTTTGTGTTTTTAGTTTTTTTGTTCTGATACCAATAAGATACATAGTAATTGTTTAAAGTTTTAGATCTTAAATTTTCAGCAAACGTAATTGTAACAACTCTATCTTCTATACCAATTGACGAAGTACTTATTTCATCTCCAAGTATATCATAAACTTCTACATTTAATTGATTCTCTCTATACGGTATTTCTCTTATAGTAAATTTAATGGTATTTTCATTACTCACTTGTAAACTAGGTATATAATCTTTTTCTATTTTTTCTAAACCTAAAAATTCACTATACCCGTCAATAAAATCTATTTCTTCAAAATCTACGCTTTCACCAAAAAAATTTTTATCTAGATAAACACTACCTTCTACTATATTTGTATTTGATAGTAAAAATGTATTGTCTCTATTGTCATATGCAACAGTGTTTCTAGTATCTGAGTAACTGCCATCAAACAAATAGTAATTTGTATTTTGATTATCTATAGATTCTGTTATCTCTTTAAATGTTATACTATCAGGTTTTATATAAATACCTTTAATCCTGTTGTCTTGAGACCATACTTCAAAATCATTTTTATCTATTTCTTCTATATTATAGTATCTATAACTGATTCTAGTTTCATTAGTTGCCTCATAATAAAGAATACCATAAGTATTGTTTATTATGAATTGGTCACTAGTTAATTCTACCCAACTATTATTTACTAGTGTTTTGATTTTTAAACTATTAACATCAATGTAATTGTGTTTTAAAAAATGCCTTTTATTACCTAACTTAAGTATGTACTCTACTTTATCTGATTCGAATACAATTGATTTTAATTTAATGTTCTTTTTATCATAATCAAATATTTCGTTAATACGTACGTAATAACCTTCTGGTTTTTTAATTAAAGTAGGTACTATAGGTTTCAAAGCATAACTTATTACTAAATTTCTATTCAAAGTATTATTTATAACAATTGTATGACCATCAATATCTAAAAAATATTTATTATAATTAGTTTCTTCTTCACTAAATTCCAACTCAGTTAATGATTGAACTCTACTCCAAGTTTCTTCATTAACATCTAATATCAGATCATTGTAATCAATATTGAATTCATTTAGATTTATTGGCAATCTAAATGAACTTACTCCGTTATTGTTTATTTCTTTTATGAAAGATAGCTTTTCACTATCAAAGGAACGGTTAGCTAAGTTAGGTTGAAAAACTTTAAGACTATTATCTATCTGCTTTTGATCAAAGTTATAGCTAATAGGAGATACATCTTTAGTAAATGTATTTAGGATAGTATCAATAGATACAAAGAACTCTTCATTTGAATAAGAATTAAGTTTTCTAAATTTATCTTCATCTTTTTTTAGATTAATTTTATATACTAATTCTTTGCTTTCACCATTAAGAATCTTTGTTTCGCTCTTGTCTTTTATAAAGTTTAACTTTTCAAATTCAGCACCGTTATTTTCTGAAAGCTTAAACTCTGTTTCATATGCAGAATTTTCTTTTGGATATTGATTTACATTAGCATTTAGTAAGAATAAGTTAGGCTGGGTATTTATTTTAGTACTAGATATTTCACCTTCTATTTGATAAGTGTTACGCAAAAATTTTAGCTCACGTAAATATATAGAAAAGATTTTTATATCATCTACTAGTTTAAATTCATTGCTTTCTAGTTCTAAAGTAACTCTCTCAGCATAAACAGGTAAATGTTTTACAACTAAAGTATCTTCAGTTAAATAATCATCAAAGTTTAGGCTTTGATGATTTGTATCAATTACATTTTTTAGATTTACAATACCATTTGTAGAGGATTCAAAAGACATATTGTTTATTTTAAAGTTAGTACTAATAAAATTATTAGTGCGGCTTATTTGAAACTCATTTATTATTTGTTCAGAATCAAATTCCATAATCAATACTAACTTTACAGGACCTTTACCTACTTTAAAAAACTCAAATCCTGATGCAATATTTTTATTTATAATGTTATATACAAGTTTATTAGTTCCTGTATTATAGTTACCAGGAATACCTTTTGACTGTTTAGATATGTATATTTTTTTAATCCCTACATTATGTGTTTCTTTTATAGGTAATGTAAGAACTTTAGCAACAGTATCTACAGATAAAGCTGTCTTCATATTTCTTTGAAATGAAAGATTATACATGTTAAAGAAGTTTTCTTTAATTGAAAACTTCTTTTCTACGTCAAAGCTCAATAGTGATTCTAACTTTTGTTTAAGTTCATTTAGTTTAGATTGTATACTTAACTTTTTAAATTCTACTTGTTGGCTATAGTCTACGATTGAATTAGTTAGATCTTCAGTCCTGTATTGCAACTCAAACATCTTTAAATCAAAATATTCTTTAATTATATTTTGATTACTTAAGTCTAATTGTTTAAATGCGTTAGGATAACTAATCTTGCTTTCTAATAACTCTTTATAATCTTTAAAACTACTAAACTGACTATGTTGATTTAGTAATTCTTCTTTAGAAGTATAAAGACTAATGTTAGCTTTCTTTCTTTCAAGAAATTCTTTTAGTAGATCAAATTCAACTTTATGACTTTTTTTTAAAACACTATTGAATGACATTAGAACTACCTCTAGTTTCTACTTCTACAAAGTCTTCATATTCTATGTATTCTTTTACATTTTCTTCTAATTCTTCAACTAAAATTCTATATTCTTTTATTAAACTGCTTTCGTTATTCTTAGATAAGTTTCTAAAGATAAATCTAGGTCTTAAAAAGCCGACACTGTTATTTAACTTCTTATCAAAGACAATCTCATTATTTATATAAGATATTGTTCTTTCATAATTTAAAAAGAATATATTTTCTAGTAAGTATTCTGCTTTATAAATAGCATTGTTTGAAGGTTCTGCTTTCATTAATATTTGAATTTCACCTGCTAATTTAAAACTTAAGCTATCTTCTATAGTCTTAACTAATGTGCTGCCATCTTCTATATAAGTCGCTCCATCATTAAAAGATATAGAGTAATCATTGCCAATAGTAAGTTTTGTTTCATTCTTATATAAAGAGATACAATCTTTTAGTTTTAGATTAGTTTTACTTATCAAAGGAAACAGTTTTAAATTGCATTTTTTGTCTATAAAAGTTAATGCTTCTCTTTCGAGAGAAGCATTGTTCGATACAGGCACTATGAGATTTATACGTGGTGTTTTAGTAAAGTTTTTGTTTTTCTTTTTATATGCTTTGAAATCTTTCTCACCATATAGGACAATATGGCATTCTTTTTCTACAAAACACTCTTCATCTTCATATAAGTAGTCTTGATCTATAGTAAAGCTTAAAGGTTGGTTAATAAATAAAGGCAGTGCTTCTCTATAGAAACCGTATCCTTTATACACTTTTCTTTTTATTTCTAATTTAAGTATAGAAAGATCATATACTTTATTTATTTGTTTCTCTTTTATTACAGGATTGTAATTTAAAAATGATTTTTGCAACAAGATATTTTCTGTATGCGTTTCAATATCTTCATCTACTAAAGAAGCACTATCGTAATACTTTTCTTGAAATAACTTTATCTTTATTTTGTTACTGCGAATTCTATTGAAGTAAATGTTTTTTCTGTTGTAGTTATCTGATTCAGATACATCCTTTACATTCACCCATTGGTTTTCTTCATTGTTGTAGAAAAGATTAGCAATGTCAAAACGAATAGGTAGGCCCGATGAGCTTTCAATGAATATGTTATTCAATTCTTGATAACCACTAAAATGTATTATCAGTGACAATGATACAGGCCGATCTTTTTTGATTTGGCCTGTTTCGTTAAACATATGTTTACCTACAATATAATTAAATACTTTTTCATTTCTATATAAGAACGAAGTATCTTTAGTTACATCTAGTTGAGTTAAGTTGTCAGAACCGTATGATTCTTCTTCACAGACTTCTATACAAACTATATTTAAGTCTTTTGTTAATCTAATTGGTGCTGATATGCAATCAGACTTATAATCTGATTGCATTGAATCTTTAAATGAAAGTTTTCTTTTGTCGTCAAATAAATCGTAAACTTCTAAGAAATCTTTTTCTTTAAAAATAGAATAAACTTTTACTTTATTATATTTAGAATTTAATTTTATATTTGTAGCTTTTATTAAAGAATTTAAATTTTTAATGTCTTTATTTAAAACTTTTAAGTATTCAATTGTTTTAGTATTAAAAAAATCAACTTGATTATTTATTCTTTTTAAAGATCTTGAAGAATAAAAAAAATAAAACATATAATTTTTAAAATCAAAGTTAAAAGTTCTTACATTTAAAGCTTCATTATAATTAGATTTTTTAAAAACCAGATTATTAAAGTTATTTAACTTTGGTAACAAAAAGGATTCTAACTTCTGTAAATCAGAACCTCTAGAGCTATTTTTTAATGAAAGCCTATATCTACTTGCATCTTGTAGATCTCTACTAAAATCAAATAACAACGGATTTATCATTAGAAACCTCTATCTTCTATTTGTAACCCAATATAAAAGCGTCTTGTTTCAGATAAAGAATTATTAGTAAAACCAATTCTATAACTATATACACCTGGAATTGATATATTCTTTATATTTAACAACTCAATACCATTCCCTAATTTAGAACCTCTAGTATAACTAAAATAAACTTTTTCTCTATTTTCTATAGGAAAATTTTCATCTTCATTAAGAGCAGGAGCTTTAATATATAAACCTGATGGACTATCTGTATTTGATCCCCATAATAAAAGATCTTGATAATCAGAATAAGATGATTGTAATCCAGGATAATCTACTTCACCATGATTGGTAGATGGCTGCAAATACATTACAGGGGTTATTGTTGGTAAATTGAAATCAACTATATTTATATTGATTGTAATTTCTATACCATTATTTAAATCACCTATAAGTTTTTGACGATCAGAACTCTTTAAGAGTTCTCCATTCTCATTAGTAAAATAAAATGTTTTATTAGAGTTACCTATCATAGTACTTTTACTCCAGTTACATTGCTTTTAGGATGAGAATCTATTCTAACTGTATAATAATAAGTACCGTCAGTATCTACATCGTTATCTTCGTATATTATAGAATCAACATATTCTAATTGTTCTACTCTATATATTTCTATTGGATTATCAATAGGAGTTTTACTTCGTTCTAATATATATGTACCAGGGCCTTCCCATGTGAATGTAATGGATACTTTATTTGCGGATAAACTATCTATTTGTAGTTTACTCTTAGGAAAAGTATATTCGATAATAATATCTATATGTGCTGGTAATTTACGTCTAAATAAACGATCTAATTGAGCTTCAGAATAAGTGCCGCCATTTTTACTTAATAAAGAAGCCGGAGCTTCTATATATAAGATATCATTATTTTGATATACTTGACCTTCTGCTCCATAACCATATTCAGATTGTAATATTTTAAACTGCCTATTGATTATATCTTCATAATTGCTTTCTTTTAATGGATGCTTTTTTGATACATCAAAATGTAATATCTCATCTACATAAGATATATCGTCATATGTAATTTCACCTAACTCCATATAATTTTGATCAATTACATAATCTGCTTTAAAATTACTTAAATACTTACCAATCAAAGAATCATCTTTATTGATTGGAAATTCAGATGATTCAAGTATTCTATCTTCTTCATCTAGTAAGAAATGATGTACATGTCTACTTAAATGTTTACCTACAAAAGGTTTTAAGTAAAAGTAATATTTATTATGTATTATCTTTTCATTTTGGAAAGGATTCAAGTTTACATAATTGTATATGTAAGTATCAGTATTATAATAAAAAGATGCTTCTACAATATGTGTGATGTCAATTGCAGTAGATAATTCTACAATGCCATTATGTTCATCCCAAGATAATATACCTTCTTCAAACAAAACATCAGATGTAGAAAAACGAGTACCTATTAATCTTAGATCTGTAGTCAATGCTTTTATTATGTTTTGCTCTTCATTATAAATAAAAACATTCATTTCGATGTTTTCATTTGGATCAATCTTTATTTTGTTTACAGGCAACTTAATAAGGCTGCTGCTAACTCTAAAACAATCTTTATAATCTAATCGTATTAAGCCGTATATAGGATTGAATGCTTGTCTTTCATACTCAGGTATCTTGTATGTTGAGTTATCAAAGCAATATCCATTTGTAATCCTGGGAGTCCATACATTCTTAATAGAGAAAGCTTCAGGTCCTAATAACTGTATTATATTAGTATCTAAACCTTTTACATATAGCTTATCTTTAGAGCATGCATCTGCATCTTTATTTACTTCATATATAAAATGATTACCAGATTGACTAACTGTATATACATCACCTTCTAATAAACCAGTATCAATGTCAATGTCTTCCCAAGAAGCTCTCTTAAAACAAGGCTCTACATTAAGCAATTCATTAAAGGAATTGCCATCTGTATCTATTCCTGATACATAGTAGATTTTATAATCGCCAGTTCTTTTATTATAAGAATTTATGTAATTAGTATATAAGTAATTACCTTGAATTTTGTAACCATATTCAACATCTACTGTATCTCCTAAAGATACATAGTAGATGTTAGCTTCTTGTATTTTACGTTTATGTTTATAAAAAAGCGGTTTAGCAATACCTTCTTTATTTAGATATGTTTTATCACTTATTAGAACGTCTCTAAAAAACAATGAAAACGATTTAGTTTTAAATGAAAAATCATAGTTCTCAAAATAGTTTTCATTATTACTAGTTATCTTCCAATGCAATTGGTTGATATTTAAATGATCTTCACTGTTAACTTCATCAGACTCGATATACTCTAATTCTACATTTTTATCATTAATATATTTAGAATATACGATTGAATCTACAGGTTGAGAAACAATTGCTTCTAAGGCAATTGTTTTTTCTTCTTTTCCTTTGTAATTTAATACTTCTAAAGTTAACATTTATAGTGCCTTATGTCCCAGTTTTAATTTTATTTACATTTAAATTTGTTATATCAAATGTAATATTCAATTTAATACTGTCTGAATTTGTTACTTCTTTTACTTCTAAAATAAAATTTAATCCAAATACATAATTTAAAGTTTCGCTCATTTCAAAAACCCAATCCATGTCATCTACTAAGGCTGTAACACCACTATTATTTCCATCCAACCAATGATTTCCAGTACCGCTATATAGATGCAATCTCCATTTATTTTTAAAAGAAGTATTTATTATATTTTTCCTTTTATGATCTATATGATAAAAAGCATTTGAAAAAATAGATTTTTTAAAATTTGAAAAGGAACTTAATATATTTTCATTACTAAATAATCTTGGATAAGAAATACTATAATCAAATTTAGGATAAGAGAATAAACTTAAAATGTTTCTAACTATATATTTTTTTAAGTAGACAGAAAGATTAACATCTTTTTTATATTGTTTTCCTAAATATTGATCATTGATCTTAACAAAGATTGGTTTAGTAAAATTTCCATTGGTATTTAAATATGCATTATCGTTTTCAGTATCTATATAATATCCATTAAAATAAAAATCATTTTCAGAACGTTTTTTAAATTCATTTACATTTGTATAACTGATAACAAAATTAGGTATATTCAACCATTCAATATGTGAATCATTACTATCTGTTTTCTTTATATCACTTTCTTCATCTTTAATTGTTTTTCTAAAATGAAAATTAATTAAGTTAAACTTAATCACTTCTTTGTTGTATTTACCATCATTTAAACTTTTAATTTTAAATCTTCTTGTAACTTCATTATCTGTACGTTCAGCTTGATCAGGTTCTTTTCTTAAAATAGTTATATATTGACTATTTTCACCATAATCTTTCCACCTATTGATTCTAGTTTTTATAGGATTTGAATCACTGTTGTGTATACGGTGAATACACTCCTTACCATATGGCAAGGAATATAAATACCTATTAATAGGGTAATAGCCATATGTATCAGACAAACTATAATCTTCTAAATCGCTATAGCTTTTTAAATCTACTAAATAATTTCTATCACTAATAAAAGACCAATAATTGTTTGCATTATCAGGTATTCCGCTATATTGTGCATTTTTTATATGTCCTGCAAAATCCGTATATCTTACAATATTTTGTTTATTATAATTAAAATCAGTATCATCACCATTATACAACGAATTATTTGATTGTTGTATTGTATACCAACTAGAATCATTGTCTTCAGAGAATGAAGAATTACTTTCTATGTACGTATAATTATCATGCATTTGATGTGTATTTTGTTCATTCTCAAATGAATGAACTAAAATAAAAGTGTAATCATCTTTATTTGTGATAAAACTATTAAAATTTTCACCTATAATATTAGGTCTTATGTGAAATCTAATAGTATTTCCTAATATTGTATAATCATAATTTTGTTTAGTCCAGTATGGATCTGTGTTTTCTCCAAAATCAAAAGGTGCTTCCTTGTAAGAGGTTCCATTATTAAATGGTTCATATGACATATGAAAATCATCATAAGTTATAAAATACGGTTTTAACCAATAAATTTTATTTGTAGATGTATTTTTTACATAAATTGCAAAATTTTCATTAATTAAAGCTTTTGGATATTTTCTGTGAGTAGTTATGTTTTCAGGTGTATTGTTACTATCATTTTCTTCATTTTCAAAAGAAAAATAACCATGAGTAAAAATACCATTTCTAAATTTCCAGTAATCGTGAGCTTGATATGTATCTTGGTTCCAGTCAATACTATTTATTCTTTCAAATATAACAACTTCTCCATAAGGTTGAAGTTTGTATTGATCTGTAGAATTTTGACTAACGTTTCTAACGGTTTGCAATTGAATTCTATCTATAGCTTCTGCAATATATGGAGTTGTTTTTAAGTTGTTATTTATGAGACTTGTTATATCTAAATAGTTAAATGTTCGTTTTTCATTTGATTTATATTTAAAAATTCTTAAATCATTATCAAGAAAATTATACTCTCCTACATTTTGCGTACTTCCTTGTGTACTTTCTCTTAATATTGTTTGTGTTGTTAATACAAATTCACTAAAATTTGTACTACTAGGAGCAAGTTGTTGAAGCTCTCCAAATGATATTACATGTTCATGATTTTCATTTGCTGTAATTTCATTACCGTCATTATTTAACCAAGGTAAATTAAAATTATTACTACTATCTAATTCTATTTCATCTTTATACTCTAATATAAAGTTATCATCTTCTATAGGTAATATATATTCTTTAATATTTAAGTTTTTATAACCAATAGCAGGGCAACCAATTTTATTAGATTCATCACCGTTTTTATATACTTCACCTGCATATACAAGCCATTCAAACTGGCCTGATTCCTGATTTATTTTATTTAAGTTAGGTCTATAATAATCAGGAGTGTCAGATAACATTCTTGGTTGCAAAGTATATGTATTTTCAATATCCTTACGTATTTGAATGTCTGAATGATCTTTCCAAATTGTTAAATCTGCTTTTGTATTAAATAAACTTGTTGTTTCAAATGTAGTTGAATAATCTAGTGCATGTTCTTCATCGTTAACTGTATTACTGCCAATAGTATTATCAATAGACTCTCTAGTTTGATAGTAGTATTCTTGATTTGTAAACAATTCTTGAGATCCGTTTTCGTAACGGATCTTTTTGTTTTGTTCATAATCGTCATAAATATAATTTGCTTTTTCAAAAACATTAGGTGCAGTATTTACTATACTATCAGCAGCTATTGAATCAATATTGTTATATGAGCTTATTTGTACATTAGGTGCAATATTTGAACCTGTTTTAGGATTTTCTTGACCTTCAATAAAAAGATTAGAATCTAAATCTCTTTTTATATGTGCTCCATCATTTCCGATACCACCAAATGAAATACTATGACTCAATCCATCTTTTGATTGAACAGGTTGATTTGCAGCATTTTGATAGTCAAACTCTGAACGACTCATTAACAATGTACCAAGCATACTATTGTTGCCGTTATTTACGGTTTCATCAGTCATATAACCGATTCTATGCAAATACATAGGTAAATGATTGTCTTCTACTGAGGACTTAGAAAACGAAATATCAGGCAATAAGAATCTTACATGTTCTTTTACAAAAATGCCTGCAAGATTTTTAATGTTTATACGTTCTTCGCCAAATGTTCCGTCATGTGTGTGACGGAACCATTTTAATCGCAAATCATCAATGCTAGTAGTTATATCAGTAGCAACTGTAACTAAAACAAAGTTATGTCCTTCTCCAATACATAAAGAAGCATTTTTAATTTCAATTGTTGTTTCACTTACATAAAAATAATCTGCTGTAAGATAACCTTCACCTAAAGTTAAATCCTTCAAGTAAAGACTGTTTAAAGGTATAGCGTCTCCAACAGAAAGACTTTCTGCCATCCATTCAGGTAATTTAATTTGTGATTGATAGTTATATTCTTCAGTGTTTAAAAGATCTACATCTTTGAAACCATCTTCATTTGCTAAACCGCTTTGTTGTGCAAAAACTTTAGGTAATTGTATAGTATAACTATTGTCTTCACCTGTGACTGGTTCTATCTTTAATTTAGCATCATCTGTATTTGCATTTGTAGATATAAAAATATTTGGATCTGGTATTACATTAAATCCTGCTTCAGAGTAGTTAATTCCTCCAAAGTATTCATTAGGGTTCGTAAAATAACTTAATCTTATCTCTTCATTAGTAGGTTTAGCAAATACGATACTATTGTTTTCTCTATTATAGTAATACTGATTTTCGTTGCTAAAAGAATTTGAATTAACTTCAATTAGACTAGATGGGTTCAAAGTGAATAAATTGTTATTATTTAATTCATAGTTTAATTCATGTTCTTTAGTACCTAAAACTATAGTTTCACTAACTGATTTGCCACTATCTGAATGATCTAGCATTTTTGCATTTAAATTAGATGCAGGACCTATAATCCTAGCTAAATTAAGTATATCTAAGTTTCTACGTTGACCATTTGTTGCATTCCATTTAGCGGAATGCAATACACCTTCTGGTCTTACATCGTATACATCTCCAATAGCTCTCGATATATCTTCCATACCTCTACTAAAGTAAGAAACCATTGCATTGAATTTATCAGCAGATGGTCTTTCACCTGCTGCAAATCTAATTAAATTTGAAGTAAAAGATTTTAATATATCAGCCATTTTAATTCTCTACCATAAAGTTGATTTGATAAACATTGTTTGGATTAATAGTAATAAAGTTTGCACCACCTAAACCAGCAGACTCTTCAGTGACATTATCTTTTATTCTAAATCCATTAGTTGATTTTAAGTATTCAGGAAAATCTACTTTTATATTAATGAAATTACTAAAAATAGTTCTACCTGTTGCAGGGTCTGTACAGAATGCCCTTAACTTGATTAGCTTAGGATAAAAAACTTTATACCCAGCAATTAGATTATTAGAGTCAATTTCAGAACCTTTAGGTAACAGAATATCATCAAAATATATTCTGTTACCGATTATTCTTGAAGGTAATAGTTTTTGGTATTCAGGGTTTTCAATAGTGTCATTATATTTATAAATGATTCTTTCTAATGCACCTTGTTCATTATTACGATAATCATTAGGATTCCATTTTATTTCATTACGTTTAAATACAGTAATACCACTTACACTTAATGGTAAGCTTCCATTTAAATCTAAAAATGATTTAAGTGCACCAGTTAAAAATAAATACACTTTATTATTTACTATTTTATAAATAATAACTTTACCTGAATCATCAAAAGATCTTAAGTTGTTTAAAGTAAATACTGTAGCAAAACCATAATTCCTTATAGTTCTATCTTGTCCAGCACAAATGTTTTCTAGTATTTGTGCTGCTGAGCTTTCTTGATTTACATCATAAGCATAATACTCGTAAGGATCTTCAATGTTTTTATCTACTGTCAATACGAGAAACTCATTTTCTATTTCTTGACTAGTAACATTTAAAAACAATCCATAACTTCCATAATATGGATCTGTTTTTAAAACTTGAAAAACACTTATATCATTTACTGTTAATCCAACTGGAATATCTTGTAAATCAAAGTAAGAGTTATTACGAATATAATCTACATGTGTAAATTGAGATAAACCATTATGTTCGTAAGGGTAACTATAACTTGTTTGAGCGACGCCTTCTAAGTTTGTTATTTTAGTAATTTGTAAAGCTTCACTTTCAAACAAACCTTCTTTAGCTGTAAAAGTTACTTTTATATCTTCTACTGGTGAATTAATATTGTTTAAAGCTCTAGCAAATAATAGTGCAGCATTACCTTGCATATATAATGGACCATATACATTACCAGCTATTTGACTTAGGTCTGTTGATAATTGCAATTTGCTTACATGTTTTTCTATAGGAGATATTTGAAGTACGCCATTACTTTCTTCTTTAGTATATGGTTTTAAATTTATATTATAATAAGTTAAATCTTTTTCGTATACTTCATAATCTATTCTAGGTGTAACTGTGTAATTCACATAAATCTGTTCGCCTTCTTTTAAGTTTCTAGGACGAGAAATCAAAGCTATTTTAGATTTATGATTAATTGCAGCTGATATGTTTTCTTTTAAATAGAAAACATATTTACCTTTACTATAATATTCAACTTCAACAGTACCGCCAATTAGTAAAACACCTTGTTCTGGATAATTATCTATTTTATTTAGAGTAAATAATTTCCTATTATCTACTCTATCTACATAACATACATTACTTTCTTCTTCGTAATTGTTAAAGATAATCTTACCAGTATGACTTTCTAGAATATAATGAGTATCACCATCTCTACTGTTATAAAAGTTATCTACTTCAGTCCATTCAATCAAGCTACCATCAGGGTAGATAGTTTGTAATTTTAAATTTTTACATGGAAAATACTCTAGATAAGCAATTGATCTTGAATATTTACCTATACCCAAATATTCATTAAAACATTCAATTGATTCTAAATCTGTTGATTCAACACCAACTTTAAAACTAAAGTCATTGCTACTATATATAAATAATTCATCATCTGTTTCACGAGATATAAAATATTCATAATCATCAAAATTACCTTTTTCGTTAACCTGTATAAAAGTACGAAAGGGTATGTTTATAAAGTTTCTATCTCTCTTAAAGATAGTCATAGTTAAAGAGGGTTCTAAGCAATCTTCTTTAACTTGTTGTACGTATAATCCATCTTCATTTAAAGATGGATTATACAGCTCACTAGATGAGTAATTTGAGTAAAGTTTTTTAACATAATTATAAATACTGTAATTACCTGTTTTTATAACAGGTAACCATTTTTTTACTTTTGTTTTGTATTGTATTTCGATGATACTATTTAGTTTTATACCATCTACAATAGAACCTTTCCAATCACTTTTTATTGTACCTTCCTGCAAATTGTAAGAGTATCCACCTAATGTATTTTCAATTCTATTTCTAATAGAATTTAAGTCTTGTGGAAAGCTTACATTCCAACGCCAAGATCCAGCTTCTGCAAATGTACCAGTTAAAGGATAGTATTCTTTTTCTTCGTAAATATGATTTTGTATATCTATTTTTTGAGTAACGCAAAACTTATCAATAGATTCAGTATCAGTACCACCTAAACCTCTTGTAACAATTTTGCTACCAAGATTTCTTAATATAATAGACATACATTATCCTTATATGGTTTTTAATGAAACAACGCTTCTTTTAAAAGGATTGTTAGAAGTTGGTTGTCCATTATTATCATATAAGTTAAAAGTAGCCAATATATCATTTGGATCATTAGGGTGACTAAACAATAATTGATTGTTTTCTATTCGCCATTCACCTTGTTCTATGTCAATTAATCTTTGAACATGACCATCTAATCTATCTGCAATTATTTTTAATTGATCTGCTACACTTTTAATTTCTTTAGTTTTAACATCTAAAACGTCAACGCCTTCCATACGTAAGGTGATATGTGAACTACTAACATTACCAGTCCTTATCTTTATAAGATAAACTTGATGAGTGTAAGCTTCTATATCAAAAGAAAATGAATAAAAGCCTTCTCCTAAATTGTTTATTACTGGTGTTGTAAAACCAACACTACCTATCAATTCTTCTGATAAACCAGTAGCTAAAACATGTTGAATAGATACAAATTCAGGAGTTAAGTTATTTAATGATTGATTAGCTTCCTCAACATAAAAAGTATATACATCACTCATTTCTTATTCTCCCCAATAGGTATTTTGTTTTTGTAATAAAGAATTTATTATCTTTGCGCCTTTTTGAGATAATACTTTATTCTTTTCAGAACTTTCAACTACGTTACCATTAGTAATTGCACCATAGTTTTCATTATCTTTTTTTACATCGTATAAATAATCTTCCATGTTGTCACTATTAAATGCAGTAGCTTTTATTGGTAGCCATTTAACAGTAAACGGAAAGTCTTTGTAATCAAAGGTAACTGACTCAAGTTCGTCTGAATATTTGTGTAATACATTTTCTACTAAAGAAAATGTAAATGGTGTATTTACGTTTTCACCAACGCCCATGTTAGTCAAAAAAAGACCATTGTAGTCTTGTAAATTTTTGATGTTATTTTTAGGTAAAAGATTTACAAAATTATTTACATCGAAACTTTGATAATTTCTTTTAGTAGTTTTTGGCATTAAATTTTTAGCATCAAAAAAACGGTAGTCAATATCAGTTAAATCTTTAATTGTAAAATACGTTGGATACAATTCAAAAACATCTCTAACTTTAAAAATAAATTTTAAATCACTTAGTTTTTCGTTATGAAAAACTTCATCGTTTAAATAAAAAATTAAACGGTTTTCTTTTATCTCTATATTTAAATCTAAGGTTTCATCTACTAAATCTATTTCAAATAAATCATAATCTGTTAATGAAGTAGAGCAACCAAAACTTTTTTCAAAAGCATACTTTTCAGTATCAGCAGTATTCTTTAAAAGCTTATAAATTCTTTCTCTAAAAGAATTTAATCTTTCGTCTTTTTGTCTAGCAATTCCGTATTTGAAACTTAGCTCATCTAAAGTAGTACTATTTCTTATTTTATTTGCTTTAATCATAACTAATTTCCTCTTCCTCACCATTCTCTAATGATAATGTTAAGCTATCATACTCTTCTAATAAAGCAGCTATGTTATTTTCGTAATCATATATAAAATAATCTTTATGCTCTTTCATTTCACTAACTTGACAAGTATTACTATACTCTCTTGTTATGTATAATGTATTTTCTACATTTTGATAAAATATACCAACTTCATAATTTTCTTCATCACTTAAATCAAGTGGTGAATCTAATTCTAATATCGGTGTAACATATTCACACATAATTGAATAAGAATTTATAAATAACTCTCTTTGTAAATTGTCTTCTAAAAGGCTTTCTACTTTTTTCTTAAATTCTATTTCATTAATAATTCCATTTTGTAATTTAGTAATTAATGAAACATCTCTGTTGTTAGCAAAAGAAAATATATAAAAATCATATTGACCGAATTCATTAAAGGTTACATCAAAAGCTATTGAAGAAAATAATTTAACATCACCATTTAATATATTATTTTCGAAAACATATAATTGATCGCTCCAAGTACTTTTATCTTCTTGTAAGTACTCAAAATTAAATTCTTCATTACCATCTACAGATATTGGAGTTCTTCTAGCAATAAAAACTTTAGGTATTGTACCTTTATTTCTTTCAATTTGGGCATGCATCTTAAGAGTTTCACCTAATGAAACTCTTTGTTTTTCTGATTCGATTACATAAGTAACTCTTTTAGTTCTTTCAAACTCTTTAGTTTGAAATGATATAGGTTCTAAATTATACCAACGTATTATATTATCTCTTGATGCAGTTACTATTAAATTTCGTTGATAATCGTAACAGTAGTCTTCTATTTTTACATGATTGTCAGCACTATCTAATAAACATTGCGAATACTTGACATAATCAAATTCATTACTATCTATTGTACTATATTCATTTTGATAATCTGTTCTGTTTCTATAGAATCTATGTATATTATCTATAGATGAATAAGTACTGTTTTCACTATCTGTATTTTGTTTTAATTGTGTTACTAAAAAAGTTTCTCTTAATGAATTTCCAAATGAAATTGGGTCACTTTTCAATATACTAAAAAGATTTTTGTGTTCTTTACTACCTAGTTTAACTGGTAACTGCAGAACTTCTATTTTTGCATTAATTCCTGAAACTTCAATAGTTTCAGCTTTAACTACATTATACTTATCTTCTTTTTGTAATGGAGTTAATTTTCTATAAAAGTTTTTTGATTCGTAATAACCCTCATTATATACATTTATATATTCTTGTGAGGGTTCTCCATATATATCAATACCACTAATTAATATGCGGTTTTGTTGAGATTTATTATCTTTTAATAAATCAAACTCAATGCTATCGTAAACATTGAAACATATCTTTTTAGGTATTTTAAAATCATAAACTTCTGAATGTTTATGATTTAAGTTATTGTTATTAAATAAATGCAACAATCTACCAGATACATTTTCTGATGAATGTACTGATAATTCAGTAGGTAGTAGATTTGAAAGATCTGTATAGTTGTATACTTCTGTTAAAGGAATCTCTTCATCGTTCCTAGTTCCTGTAAATAGGATTGTATTTAGTTTTCTAACTTCATCTAAAAGCGTTGTAACTTTTTCACTTTCAAAAGCATTTATAATATATAGATTTGCTGGTTCACATACAGGTAAACCATGCAAAACTTCTTGTTGCATTTCCATCTTATAGTTAGAAATGCGAGCATCTTCTATATACTTGCCAATACTATCTAATAATATTGCAGAGTCAGAAGAAGAATCTTTTCTAACTTTAGACCAGTAAGGAAATCTATTTCTTATTGATTGGCCTACATTACTCATTATCTAAGATCCTCTTCTATAATAACATCTATTTTACCAAAGTTAATTCTTTCATCTTCTTTAATAATATAAAAGCTATTCATTAATTCTTGTCGCTCTTCAGGATATTCGTTATATCTATCTGTTTTTCGTATATATAGTTTTTCAAATATGTTTCTATTATTAGATTGATTGCCAAATCCAACAACATCTCCATTGTTAAAACTGTTTTTAAGGTATGTAGATATGGTTTCAAAATCTATCACTTTGCTGTTTTCTAACTGTTTTATCAAAGAGTATAAATCTTGTTTTACATTCTTCCTTATACGTTCTTTTACTAACTCACTAACACCTGTTCGGACATATACTCTTAATTGAAACTCAAATATAACTTTTATACCTTGATTAACAATCAATTTTCTCCCTGGCAATCTTAGTTCATTTATTCTAGATTGAACCATATTATTTATATTTACGTTAGTTTCTTTACCTGTATTAAACAGTATGACACCAACAGTACCTATACCATTATAAGAAGGTATAACTCTTATATCTACAACTCCAGGCACTAACAAAGATCTTAATGTAATTGCATCTACATTAAGATTAATTTGAGATGTTAAAAAGTTTGTTAATCTAAATTTAAAATCTTCATCCGTTTCTAAATCTCTACCATTTAAGATAGGGTATACATTAGATACATTTAATCCGCCAAAGTTTACCATAGAGTAATCTGTAAAATTATGATGTACAAGACTATTAGAATCTACATTGTAGTTAAAACCTGTATTGACAGCTATTGCGGAAAAAAAAGCTTGTCTTGAATCAGCTTCAAGTATTACATTAGCAACAGTTCTGTAAACTATAGGCGAATTATCTATATCACGTTCTGTAGATATTAAGGTTCCCACTGGTATAACTATGTCGTTATTGCCATTCAAACTTCCAAATGTACCTTCATCAGGATAAAAGTAGAAGTTTCTTTCATTAGCATTAGATTCTGCAAATGAATCAGGTATTCTAGTTAAACCGTACATTTCAAAAGCAATTTTATCTAGATTACTTCCTGTAGCATTTGAAGGTTGAGAATTGTTAAAGTAATTCTCAACTTGTCTACGTACAAAAATAAGTTCATCTGCAACGCTTTCAGCAAACATATTTACTGTTGAATCAATAGCGTTGTAACTTAAATTTAAGTTATTTGAGATCTCATTTTCTATAGATCTTTTAACTTGTGTTTCACTTATATTAGGAATTAATCTAGCCATTGTATTACCTTAAAAATTTTGTACTGTTAAATTGTTATCTAGATTATATGAAAAACCATATGCGAAAATCTCGTCTCTATTAATTCTATTGTTATATACATTTATTGTAACTATAGCATTTACATTGTTTTGCATAACTACAGAAATAGAAAGATTTTCACTTTCTAAAAAACCATCTATAGTTAATGTCTCTATAATTCTAGACTGGATTCTATTAACAAGACTGTTATCTATTTTACTACCTAATTCATCGTTTAGATTAGCACAAAGAATTTTTTCTATTTCAAAGTCATTTGCATTTGTTTGAATTCTTCTAGTAATAGTTTGCTCTAACAATTCGTTATCTTCATAAGTTGCATTTCTAACTTTATCTGTTTTTTTAGAAACAATAATATCAAAATCTTCTGTCAAGAAGATATCTTTGCTATCATAATTAATAATCATGCCATCCCCTGTAAAATAGCAATAGCTCCAGAAGCTATTGCTATTTGAGTCATTGATCCAAGTATAGGTAAATCAAAATACTTTCTTGGAGTTGGATTAAGCAAACCTGGTAAATAATCAAACGGTATATTACTATTACTATGCATCGGTCCTTTAATATTATTAGTGTTAATATATAAAGGATTTCCAGGACCAGGCTGTATATTTATACCTGATGGTAGAATTTCTATAGCTGATAAGCCATTATATCCACCATATAAAGCAGTAAAGTTCATATCTAACTTTAAACCTGCAACACACTTTTTGTTAAATTGAGCTTTTAATACTTTACTTGACATGTGGATTCCTCCAACTTTCTCCAGTGCCTTCTTGTTCGTTATATAAATATGCATTATCTTGAGAGGTTTGATCTATATTCAAACCTCCTAGAGACGCACCGCTAATATAAGTATCAGTTTTTTCATCTTGATAAAATGATTCATCTACTTTTTTAAAAGTAAATTTAGCATATTGAATTTCATCTTGTGAAAAAGATTTTGAAAATACTAATAATTCTCTACCTATTATATTTTCATCTAAACCATAAATCATTCTTAATTCATCATAACTATTAGGCCACATAACATGGTAGAATTCATAATCTTGTTTACAAAAAATAATAAAATGAATTCCTGACTCAAATGTTTTATCTATAAACTTAGTAGTAGGTTTATAATTTGCACATATATCTACAATGTAACAATCTAAACTTAAGTATCTTGTTTCATTTAAATTAAACTGAAAACTATTTAAACTGTTGTTATATGAAAATAAACTTCTTCTACCTGATGTTTCCATAATTGTTTCCTTTACTTGTCACTTAAATACCAACCAGTTATTCTTCTTCTAGTTTCATCTCCAAAAATAGCAGCAGTTAAATCACTACTTAATATCTCTGTTGCGAAACTCCAATCATCATCTGTTTCTGATATTTCTAAAACTCTTCTACCTATTTCATCATATTCTTTTTCACGACTAACTCGTGCACTTACAGCATTAGACATACTGTTATAAATGTTTCCATAAACATTTTCCCATATATCTTTATCTGATATCTCTTCAAAACCACCTGCTAGTAAAGGCATACCATCTCTAACTAAAGGGTATAGTTGTACGTTGTTACCACCCTTCATAGAAGAAAATATTGCTTTCTTAAAGTAGTTTTTACCTAGATTGCCACTTTTGTAAGAATCATCAAGTTTATCAAGACCAAAATCTGTTAACATTCCTACAGTAAATGAACCCAATGCAAATAAGAATGCGCCCTTTCCTTTACCTAAACTAGATACCATTCCTTTGCTTAAGAATTTATTATAACGTGCTTCAGTAAACATACTACTTCCCATAGCACCAGCTCCTATTATAAATGAACTAGTTTTAATTAGTTGAGATGCGGTATCTCTAGAGATACCTCCGCTAGTTAATGCTGCAATTGCATCTGCATTTTCAGGAGTTACATCAGTAACAAAATTAGGTAGATTGTTTTGTTTTCTATAATTTATTTCATCAAAAACACTATTCGTAATAATGTCTGTCAAATTATCTTCAACATCTAGTTTAATCGCAGAGTCTCTATTTGTTTTTTCAATTGTATCTTCTACAACAGATCTAATTGTATCTTTTATATCACTATCTGAATCTTGAAAGCTTCGATAAGAAGAGAACTTTTCAAAAAGCTCTCTTCTAGCTTCATATTCAATCATTGCATTATAAGTTGGATAAGTTAGTGATTCGTTTCCTGTAACTAATGCACTTATTCCTATTTCACTTATAAAGCCTGTTTGGAAGTCAAAAGAATGTATCGTATAATCTACTTCTAATGGTCCATGCATGTTAGTAATATTATCTTTAAGAATAATAACATCATTAGTGTTTATTTTAGTATTACCTAATATTAATAAAGACCCTTGATAAAGTTTCTTACTTCTTTCTAATAAAGCACCCATGCCCCATCTAAAAGCATTTGCAATACCTTTAATGTTGCCATTTGGATCATTTAAAACAACTTCTTTTCTATTATGTTCGCTTACCTTATATAAAGAAGAAACTTCAATAGTATTTAAATCAGAACCTTCTCCATCTCTTGAAGTATACATTTGATAATGCACTTTAATACTGTTGATCAAATCATGTCCTGATACAACAATATCATTTGAGATGATATTGTTTTCTGCAGTTATATAATGATATTGACGATACGGAGTAAACCTATCTTTTGTTTTACGAAGATATTCGTCAATTGCTAATGTACTAAACAAATATCGTTTATTTTCAGTTTGGTTCTTATTATAAATAGGAAACAAAATATTTAAGGTTGTTTCGTTTATTAAACCTTCAGAACTATTTAATATGCCTTCTTCTATTTTATTTAGTCTATCAATAACATTATTGGTTACTTGTTTACTAAAATAACGTTGATTAGGTAACCCAAAAAACATTCTGTATTCCATTGAATTACCATATGGTCTAATACCAAAGACATATCCAGGATGTCTATAAGACATATCTTTAAATATTTTCCATACAGTTTGACCATTTATTTTATATAAGTTTTCGTTTTTATTAATGTCTAATCTTTTTTCACTTAAGAAAAAAGAAGACTCATATATTTCTTTTCTAACATCCTCACTACTTATATTAAAATAATTCAAAATAGTAGCATCGTAAAATTGATATAAAAAGTTTAAAACAGGTGGATAACTACTATCATGCATATATAGCTTAGGGTCAGGTGAAAAAATATTATCATCTTGAGGTGATAATAACAATTTTTGAGTAAGCTTAAATCTGTCTTTTTGTTGTGTTTCAAATGCATCAAATATAAAGTTTTTAGCTGCTACTAAACTATCTATAAACCCTCCATAATAAGCTGCTGCACCAACTAAAGGAATTGCATATGCATACTGACCAATAAATGCTCTCGTTAAACCACCGCCAGTAAAAACATTCCATCCATAACCTACTCTAGATAAAATTCCTTGATTAATAAAACCTAATTTTGAAGCATTTTCATAACCTAATTCTCTTACTATTAATTTTTCAGCTTTATTTAAAAAACTATTAGTAACTGGAGAACTAGATATGATTCTGTTTCCATAACCATATTTATTTATAATTCGGCCTAAAATACTACTACGTTTTAATTCATTAGCTACATTTTGGATTAGAGTTTTATTTTCCAAACCTATATTCATTACATTACTATAAGGACTTATATTTGACATTTGTCTAAATTGAATTAAATTTTTTATTGCAGTATTAGTAGTTTTACCTCCACTCCAGCCTATCTTATATCCTAATTGCCCTGTCTTCACTCCAACATAACTAATAGCTTTTACAGCTGTATTGTCATAAACACTCTTACCAAATGTTGCAACACTTTGTCCTAATCTAGAAGCAGGACCTTTTAATGCTTGAGGTATATATTTATTAAAAAGCTTTTTACTTACAGCTCCACCAAATTTGCCTAAAGGTATTGCACCTAACAAAAAGAATAAATATACACTATTATCTGACAACACATCTGTGAATGTTCTAGTGTATTTTAAATCAAAATAACTACTATTGCTGTAATCTTCTAAGTCTAGTGAAGGTTCCATAGCTTCTGATGTTTGAAATTTACGACCAACTTTTCTTCTACCAAAGTGTTTTAGCTCTGGTGACATTATTGCATGAGAAAGTAAATGATGTGTTGTTAAGAAATGGTTGTTGTTGTCACTAAATGCATTTGCACCTTTTACTTTTGTATCTAATTCTACTCCAAAAGATTGAACTATAATATTGCAAATTGTATTGTTGTTTCCATATGAAATATCAGTTATTCTTCCAGATATTAATATATCTAATTCGTTTGTGTTGGAATCATATCCAGCCCTAAGCTGGACATTGATTCCGTGACGAAGCACTACTGAGTCAGCATACTTTCTATATATATTTTTTAAATCTAAGGAATCTTCATCTATATCAGCAGGTATATCAGTATCTACTAAATCACCTTTTCTACTACCATCTAAAATACCTGATAAGTTTTGTAATTGTATCTTTGCAGTAGCAGCAGGTAAATTTCTATTGTTTTCTATTGAAAAACTAATGACAGAATTGTAACTAAAAAAGTCATCATATGCAGTTAAACGATCACTAAAGATACTATCTTCTTCTACTAAGTATAATCTAAATGTAGGAAAAGCATTTTTTAAACTAGGTACAGTTGTTATACCTTTAGAAGAATCTTTAGATATTTCTACAGGATTGTAATTTTCTAATTCTAATGGATTGTTTTTAAAAGGTAAATTGTTTAAGTTATTGTTACTTTTTCTTCGTTTATACCCTAGTTTACTTCCAAACATATTTCTAACATCTTTAAACTCAGACATTAAAGCTGAATTCATTTTCTTTATATCCTTTAGTTTAGATTCATTGTCTGGATCTTTTGAATCTAAGACGATGTTATTTAATGTAGTTTTATTATCCTCTTCTAATTTTTTTTCAGTTGTTAAAACTTCTTTACTTAAGATTACATTTCCACTTGGATATTCATAAGTATCAGTTAAAAAGTCATTGTCCTCAAACATCTTTTTAAATGTTTCTTTATTTTTTACATTTTTCAAGTTAGAGCTGTATTGATTTCCTAATTTAAATACAGCTCCATTTCTCATTGCATCCATAAAGTTTTTAGAATTTTTTACAATCTTTTCTGCGTTATTAATTCTTGTATCTATAAACGTATTTAAATTGTTATCGTTCTCGTAATAAGTATTAAAATCTTTTATAAAGAACATTGGATGCATACTTGGATTTTCGTTAAAACTACTAAAATCTTCAGGAGATTTTGGTAGTTTTATGTCAGGGTAAGCATTTGTTTCTAATAATTCAAAAACACTTTTACCATCAAATATAGTTAGTAGCTCTGAACTTTCTTTTTCTAATATGTCTTTATTTAAAATTATAGAATCTTCTAGTAATGCTTTGGCAATGTTTTTTAAGTAAGCAATTCTTTGATTTTGTAATTGTTTTAATTGATCTTTTCTATCTTTAAAAAATGTAAACTCAAATTCTTCATTATTTATTTGAGCATCAATCAAATTGTTATTATTAAAATATTCTATGCCTATTTCTGGTTTAACAACATTTTTCCAATCATCAATATAAAAAACTTCAGTAGCTAAATCTTCATTTTCAAAAAACTCTTCCCTCATAGGAAACATAAACAAATACTGCATATATTCTTCTAATGGTTGTATAAGAAGTCTATCACTTAAACCATTAAATCTATATTTATCAAAATCTCCACTACTAGTATTTTTAACTATCATTCTTCTTACTGCACTAGATGTTTTTAATCTAGTGCTAAGATCTACAAACTTTTTAAATAAAGGTGTATTGTAAATTATTTTTTCACTAAAATTTTGTATACCACTAAATACAGTGTCTGACTGATCTATTTGATTTAAGAAATCTTTATATAATACTTCATCTTCTCGTTCAATTCTTTCTAAAGCACTTTTCTTTAATTCCTCTAGTATTTCTTTAGAATCCATCTTATCGATAAATTGTAAATACTCTCTACAATCTTTTTGAAAGTTTTGACTTTCACTAAAAGCTAATAAAACTCTTTTTAATTGTAAAAGAGCATCATCACTAACTCCTTCAAAAAAGCCTTCTACTAATGTGCTTACAAAATTAACAGTACCAAATATAGCAAATCCTAGACCTATACCTGAACTTGCTTCAACAAGTATAAGTCCTAAAAGAAAAGCCAATTCACTTGCAATCATTACATTCTTTTGTTTTTGACTAAAATTAGATTCAGTATCAAATTGACTTGTTTTTAATTGTGAATACATATTTACATACAAATGTGAAGTACCTAAAAAATTGCTTTCTAAATAATTGTAATGTAATGGAATTACATCGATATCGAATAATTCAGATATTATTCGATTCATTTCTTCTTTAATTGTATCTTGTTCTACTACATCTAAATATAAATGCGGTTCAATTAAAAGTATTGAAGCTAATGCTTGAAAGTTATTTAAAAGATCTTTATTTATTTTACGTTCTTTTTTATAATTTTCTTTTTTAACTTTTATTATAAGCTTTTGTTGAGTCGTATAAGGGACAATGGCTCCATGACCGACACCTACTCTTTCTTGATCTGTTTCTATTGTTATATTTTTAAATCTACTTAATTGACCTTTAATTAGATTTAATTGATTTAGATTTCTGTCATAACTTCTTCCACTTAAAGCAGTATAATTTGTACTAATAACAATTTGTTTTTCATATAAAGTTAAATCATTGCTAGTCTCTAAATTTACATCTTCAAAATGCAATCTATTATATTTTTCAAAAACAGATTTAGTACCTTCTTGATTCTTTAAAAATTCTTTTAATGACTTTGCTTCATTGAAAATATTTTCATTTTCAATTTCATTTAACATAAGACTATTATTTAAGTTTAAAGTATTACCTGCAGTTATATTATCGTTTGTTTCTTGAAAGTCATTATTTGATGAATCATTCTCTTCGTCGTCTGAAGGACTAGTTGCTATTTGATAATCTGATTCAAAACTTTTATATTTTAATTCATCCATATGTTGATTTACATATGAAGTTAAAGAATTTATTTTTGCATTATGCCCATTCCAAAAATCATTTTTAGCTTGTGAAGCATTTTGATTTGCTTCTGTTCTAAAAGCAGCACTTCCACTGACACCTACCCACCTTCTTCTATTAGTTTTTAAAGAAGTAGCATTTCTTTTTGTTAAAGAATTATTATCTTCTATAACTCTTAAATTTAAATCAATATGTAAAAAATAATTTAAATTAGTTTTCATTAAATAATCAGACTTTCTAAAGTCTGATATTGACATATTATTAATATTTAATTCATTGTAAGTATTAGTGAAAAAATCTAAAGAATAGCTTCCATAAACACCCATTCCTACCCAAGATAAAGCATTCGATCTTTCATTTTTATTTAAAGACAATGCACCATAATCTTTAGTTATTTTATTTCTTTTTAAAAGTAATTCAATAAAAGCAGCAAGCTCCAAAGAACTAATACCTTCAACATATACATCAGTTGCTGATCCTACTGAATGGCTACTTAATAAATCTGTTTTACCTCTATAAGTAGAAAATATTTCTATTTTATTATTATCCCCTAAATAGAAATTAATTTCGTCTAACAATAAACATAAATGATAAGCATTTCTATCATGAGCTTTACTTGGTTTAATCTTCTTTGCACTTCTATGTGCTTTTAAATACCAGCTATCGCTTGTATAGTTTTTAGTATTCCAATTCATATACTCATATTTTTGATAGATATTTCTTAAATTTAAACCTTTTTTACGAGCATACTGTGAAGTTCTTAGTATATTGCTATATTTCTTTAAATACTTTTCAGCATTTTGTTCAGTTGTAACAGCTAGTTTTATTTCTTCTTGGATATAATGTTTAGACTCTGAAAGTCTTACATTGTATCCTACTGCATTCGGACTACCTTCAATAGTAAATAACTCACTACTATGTAATGAAATACTAGGTTTTAATTGTATTCTTGGAGTAGAAATTTTACTATCACTATTTTGTATATTAGTTACAATAAAATCATCTTCTTTATATGTACCTAAAAGTCTTGTTATTATAGAATCTACAGCAATATTAGAAGCATCAGGTATAGCTGGGAATGTTTTAGCTTGCAATACACATTGATTTAAAACAAATTCTAAATCTTGTACAGATCTAGGAACATTTTTTTTATTTATATCTGCTGCTGAACCTATAAATGAAAAATGATATGTAGGTTCGATACTACCTAAGAATTGATGAGTAGGGTACGGTTGACCTGATATAGGTATGGAGGAAATTATATGATTAAAATTTCCTCCGAACGAAGTTAATATTGTGTTTGTGTAATTATTATCAAAAACTTGTACTTGGTTATTTTGATTTTGTTTGTTTAAACCAAATAAATTATTTAAAAACGATCTATTAAATTCTGTATCTAAAACTATGCCATTTATCTTTTCAAAGATATTATCATAACCACTTCTACCAGTATAGATTTGATAGTTATTGTAATTTTGATTAGGTTTTAAAGTTTCATTAATCTTACTAGATAGTAAGAATTTTTTATCATTTACATCACCTGTTTCATCTATATAATCTACATCATTTAAATTACTTATATGAAACATGTCTAAAGTATTATTATCAAAACTATAAGAACCTGATGTTAAATTTTTTGGTATTATTGTACCGCGTCCTTCAATGATTTCTTTTCCACTATTACTAGTTATTCTAAAAAAAACTTTATCTTTTTGATTTGCAAAAGAAGATGAATAAGCAAGAAAATCTCCTTTCGTTTCTATTTCTACGGTTCCATCAAAACCTGGATAATGCAATATGTAACCATCTATATCTTTTTCTTGTCTTAAGAAATAATATTTTTCTTTAGATTTATTTAACCTATGTTCACTTTTCTTTTTATTAGTGTCACTTTTATTATTTCTTTCATAATTAATTAAATCTTCATAATTCTTTTTCTTTTTATTTTCAGCTTCTTCATATGTCATGTCTTTAGTAACGCCTTTATATAAAGACTTTCTAAATTCTCTTAATAAATCAGGTGAAAAAGTTTCTCTTTTAAATTCTTTAAAATAAATTCTAAAGTCTAAAGCTTTAGACAAGATTGCATAAGAAAGATTTTTATTAAATTCTAAATGTTCATCATCTGTTATATCGTATAAAGTTTTTATTTCTTTTTTAGAAGATTCAAAAGAGTTATATAAATTTCTATTTAGAACAAGAACATCTATCGCTGAGTAATCAGAATTATTATCAGTAACTATAATATCAATACCAAAGTTTTCTTTTAAACTTTGGTATTGAATGTAGTTGCTATATCTTTTGTAAGCATTTGAAAATCTAGGATCGTAATGACTGTAAACATATTCCCACTTTTTATATGGGTTACTATTTTTATTTAGTTTTTGATAAACAATGTTTTTCGAGTCATTAAAGTTTATAGAACTACTATTAATATTTGTTGTAACTTCATCAACTTTTATTCTACTGTATTGGTCATAAACACCATGAGTATATTTATAAGTTTTATTTCCATCTTTTGATATATACTTGTAATCGTGTAAATACTCAACCGTATTTGAGTACGGTTGAGTATTGAAGTATCTTAAATCAATTTGACAAACAAAAGACCCTGGTGAAGATTGGTGATTATTTAATGCAAATCCAAATACTGTAAAGTGACAGCTGTTTGTTTGTGTACCTAAACCTATAGATCTTTCAATAAATTCATTTCTTATATATACAAATGGAATGTTTCTTATTTGACATATAAGACGATGTAATTGAATTATCATTTCTGGGCTAAATACTAAATTTAATTGTAAATGAAGCGCACCATTTCCTGAAGCTACTTTAGTAGAACCTTTACTTCTTAAAGTCTTATAAGAATACTCTAAGTTTTCTTTATGAATAGATATAGATGTAGGATCAACAAATAATTCTATATCGTTTATTACAAAATTTGTATTATTGTTTTCTTTAATAAGATTGTAATTATCTATCATTTTTAACTCGTAAGATTTCTAGTAATTTCAGATTGTGATATACGGTGCCTTTGATCGTGTATCATGAAGTTAGCTTTTCCGCCAGCATCAGCCATGATTTTACCCATCATTGCACCACTTTGTTCAGTAGGTGCATGAGCAAAAACATGTTGTGATTTAGTTAAGTTTACATAACTATCATTTAAATGTATAGGTCTCTCATAAAAGTTTTGTGGTCCACCCAAAGCTTGTACTGGTATATCTTTAGAAGCATTGTCTTGAAGTCTATATAAATTCTTGTTAGATAAACTTTCTCTAGCTTTCATATCTGAAAATTTATTATCAGTTTCTAGTTGAGAAACTGATTGCATAGAACCAACTAGATAAGATGCTCCTAATGCAGCACCAACAAGTCCACCCATTTTAGGCATTTTAAATTGATTAAATAATTGTTTTGTTGCTTCTTGTTGACGATTCATAATTGTGTCAAACTCTTGAAAATCAAAATCTTTACCTATAAATCCACCTTCCATGCTTCCATATTTGCTAAACAAAAAGTTTAGCATGTCCATATTAGCTTGACCTCCTCTATTCAAAGCATTCATCATTTTGCTATTGCTTCCAAAGTTTTGTAACCCTCTTTCATGAACCGTTTTAAACATAACATCAAATGTTTCAAACATTTCGTCCATATTTATTCGAATGTTAGACAATCTTTCTTTCATTTGATCTTTAGCTACACCATCAGGAATAGCACTTAATTCTATGTTTTCAAGTCTTATGTTTCTTCCTTCTCCTAAAGCAGTACCCTTTAAAATATTCTCCATAAAGAATTTTTGTAACCGATCAGCACCTTTACCAGTTTTAAATCCTTCTCTTAGTATGTCAGTAAATTGACTAGCAACGTCAGCAGCAAGAGGAAGTTTTTTAGCTTTGATAGCTAAAACTTCCTGTGCAACTGAAACTAAAGCTGCACCAGAACCACGTAGTCTCATGGCTTTATTAAAGTCGCCACTTTCAGCAGAAGCTTGAACTAAACCTAACATGCCTGTTTTAACTTGAACATCTAATCCACCTACATCTTTTATAATTCTTTCTTTTTCTAATTCGTTTATTCTGCTTTCCATCAATGTTAATTCACCACTACCTAAACGCTCACCTAAGTTCTCCATACCCTTCCCTAATTGTTGCATGCTTACAAGGAATTTTGCACCATATTCATAAAGACCACCAGATTCAAAACCTTGTTTATTTATTTTGCCTGATAAGTCACGTTTAGTATCAAAGAAAATTTGATATATATCAGCATCATAGTCACCTATAGCAAAACGACTATAATCCATACGACCGCTATATGTACTTAATTTCTCTCCAGTTTCATCTACTAAGTTTGCAGTCAGATTTACATTAGGAAATCTGACTAAACCTCCACCTGATTCTCCGTATTGCGTATGAAAATGTTGAACGTCTCTCATTACTCTATTAAGTAAATTAGATACTTTGTAGGTTTTTTCTTTAGTTCCTCTTTGTAAAGTAAATTCTCGATCACTATATTTACTTTCTATATGAGTTAAAGTTTTAAATGAATCAATTGTAAAACCTTCATCACCTGTTATACCTCTCATAACTTCTTCCAAGTTATGCAAGCTTCTGCTTCTTTTCATTTTTTCTAGCTTAAAGCCTTCTATACTTTTATTGCCAGATTGCAATTGTTTAGATGCTTCATTATAAGCTTCTGTCATTGCATTCTTTTGAGCTTGTTTAACTCTTGCTTTATATTCTTCTTTCCCTAGTTTTTGTTTATTATATTCATCAAAATATGGTTTTATTACTTTGTTTTCAGCTTTTAAAAGATCAATGATATCTGTAACTTCTTTTTTAGAAGCAGCTCTAAGTTGTGTTACTTCACCATCTTTTCCTATTGCTTTTCTTAAATAATTATTTATTGCATTTACATTGTCATCTATTTCGTTATCAAATGCTTGTAATTCTAATTTAGGTCCACCACTTACTATTTTGTTTATATTACCAAAACGTGCGTTTATTTCAGCTCTTAAATTTTTGTTTGAATATCGAGATCCACCAGCTTCACCTTTTGATCTACCTAATTCGTATTTCATCATTAAATCTTTTAATGACATATTTTTAAATTCTTTATGTTTAGCAAAGTAACCTTTGTTGGTATCAACAAATTTGTTTTGTGCTTGGTCAAATGTTTTTTGACCTCCACTGTATGCACCAAAAAAATTATTTAAATTTTTTAAAAATTCTTTTCTTTTTACTTTTGCATTAGTAAGTTCTTCTTGCAAAACTTTTTGCTTAGCAAAAGCATTGTCAATTGCTTCAACATCAACACCTTGGTCTATTAAGCTTTGTCTTGTTTTAGCAATTGTTTCTTCTCTTATTAATTGTTTTTCTTTATTAAATGTATCTTGTAATAAAGCTTTTGCTTTATCACTTTCCATTTGCAATTTAAAATTATCTGGATCTTCTCTTAAAACATTAAACATTCTTTCATCAAAATCACTAATATCTTTATCGTAATCATATCTGTATAAAGACATACCTGGCATATAATGCCCAAAACCAATTGTAGGATTACGTTGAAGTAATCCTGATACTCCTGTTTCATCTTTTCTATGCATACCTAAAAAGAAATCTTTTAATGATTCAGTCATCATTTCATTAATTTCTTTCTTAGTTGCATTAGGAAATTCTTTCTTTAATGCTGCTTTATAAGAAGTCATACCATCTAAATATGTTTGTGCATCTATAAATGCTAAATAACCTTTTTCTTTATTATAAAGTTTTTCAAACTTTTTACTTATTCTACCTTGAGCCTTACTATCTGTAGAATAAATTTCTTCACCTACACCACCTAACGTCAACCCAGCACCAGCATAAGAACCTGAACCTAAAACTCTGCCACTTAATGATTCTCTCATAGCAGCACCTGTTACTTTAGCTAGTTGACTTTTACTAGCTTGAACTCCTTTTACTGCTACGTTTAATTGATTAACATTTTCTGCAGTTTCGAAGGAGCTAATACTACCTACTAGGCTACCTAACCCTCTTTTGTATTCTGCTTCTATATCTAATACTTTTTGTGTTGTACGAATTTCATGACCAATCATATTATCTAAAACATCTGAACCTGGGAGGTAAATTTGACTTTTACCTCCCAATGCTTGCTTCAATTCGTTTAAAGCATTTGAATCTTTAAATGTTATATCTTCAAGGTCTAAGATGCCGCCTGTTTGTTTTGTTTTTAAAAAATCAATTAAATCTTTATCTCTATCTCCAAATTGTAATAATTGTTGAATTTCTTTCTGAGTAAATTTTTCAACACCTAACTTATTCATTTTTTCAGCAACTCTTTTATCACTTATATTAGATATAGATTCAGACATAAGTTGCATACCTGCTACAGCATTTGCTCTACCTTCAATACCTTGTTGTCTACTAACAAGAGATCCTATATATTGACTTGCTTCATTTTGACTAAAACCAAAATTACTTCTTAAGGAACTATATAAATAGTTAGCTAAACGAGGTTCTGTTTTAGCTAAGTTTCTTCCTAACTCCGAATGATGAGTTCCAGCAAACATAGAGCCTGCACCTAACATGATTCCTGATTTACGTGCAGTTTCTATTTTGTTTAAAAAGTCTTCAGCATCTACACTGCTTCCACTCAAACCTGCTTTTACTGCTTGAGCAAAACTTTCTTTATTTAAACCAAAGTTTTTGCCAGTAGGTTTACCTGATAACTCAGCTGCATAAGATAATGTATAAGCAAATGTACCTAGTTTTTTAGAATCTAAAGTACTACCAACTCTAGTAAATTCAGTTATAAATTCATGTAGTTGAGTACCTGCTCTTTGGGAAGCAGGTACTGTGTCTAATGTTTTATATGCAGTATTATATCTAGAATTTATTTTCGTTAAGAAATTAGTATCTCCACCTATTGAAGCACCTAATCTTGTTTTAAGTTTACTGCTATCACCACCTAGCAATTCTAAACCACCAGTCATAGTAGTCATTAAATACTGTTCACTTTTCTTAATAAAATCATTAGTAGTTAAAACTGATGATTTTACATTCATGCCTGCTGATTTAAATAATTGAGTGCCATTTATTCTATTCAAATATTCATTAAACACATCTTGATTTACATTTTTTAAAGTGTCTTTTAAAAATGTTCCAAATGCTTTACCAGATCTAAAATTCTTATCCATGCGACCACTAATATGATATCTTTTTCTACCTGTTTCTTCTGAGAAACCACTTACCTTTAAGAATAAACCTTCAAGTCCACCTTGTCTTTTGATATGTGAAAAATCTTTATCTAGTTTTCCTAATATTGCACGACCTTCTTTATCTCCAAACTCTTTAAAGAACTGATCTATCGTCATAGTTGCATCATTAGCACTACCTATCTTTAAACCTTTATCTCCCGCATCTATTAGTTTTTTCATAAGTTTAGTTTGATAAAGATCTTCTTCAACTACAGTTTTAGTAAGACTACTAGATATTTGAAAGTTTCCTCCAAATAAACTCATACCTTCTGATAGACCTAGCTTTTCTACTTGAGAATCTCCAAATGCAATAATGTTTGCTACATTTACACCAAGCATTCTAGCATTGTTTTTCATTCCTATTAACTGTTCACCTCCTACAGATCCTGCCATTATTTTTCTTTTTGAAAATTGACCTATAGTTGCATCAGATTTTAAACCATAAACTTTTTCAATAACTTCTGGTCTACCAAACATTTGTTGTTCACGAGCAGTTTGAGGTTGAATAGATCTATCTAATCTACCAAATACATCCATCTGTTCTATAGATGCAATCCCATGACCTAGTAACTGTACGTTTTTAAACATAAGTTCAGAACCCCTTTGAAAGGGGTTCTCTAATCTTTGTAAAATTGTTTGAGATGATGGTGGACCACCAAAGGTGTCAGGGAACATTTGTATTAATCTGCGATGAACTAATTTTCTTTCTTCTTTATTTATCTTTTCTAAGCCAGTAATAAATCCAATTCCTGACTGTGCAACTCTTGAATGCATAAGTTGTTGATCTAATCTTTTGCTTCCAGTTCCATAAACCATACCTCTAGGAACATCTATACCAAAAGATCTTATAAATGAATTTATATCATTAATATTCCTACCTGATAGATTGGTAAATTCGCGAGTGTTACTTAAATTGCTTTGTATTGATTTAAATACATATTGATCGAAATCCATTGTTGCTCTTTGAAGAGCTTCATTGCTACTAGTAGTTAAACTTGTTCCCTTAAGTAATTCATTTGCATCTATTACTCTAAGAGGTGCTTGATAACGAGTAGATAGATTTTCAGTAGCTCGATAAAACATTAAACCATCACTATTTCTTTCTAAATGTAAAGGAATATTTAACGTTCGGCTACTATCAAAACTAACTCTTGCATATAAAGACCTAACTCCACTATCATATTCATCATATCCAACTAAAGATACATTAGCACCTCTACCTGCCATATTTTTAATACTATTAAAACTCTTATTAACTTTATTTAAAATATTAGTTTTAGTAGTACTATTTAAATTTTTATTATTGTTTATTAAGTCATTATAACTTCTTAAACTAAAAGACTCTTGTTTAATTTGCCTATCTATTGGTTTAAATATTTCATCTTTTCTTTCAAACAAGTTACTGACTTTCAATCTTCTTTCATATGAAGATTGAAATCTACCAAATCTTAATTCATCAGTAGCTATATGTGTTCTAAAGAATTCTTTTATTTGATTTCTATTTGTATCTGCTAAATTATTAGGATTTTTTACTACACTATCTATTTGTTTTAAAATATCATCAAAATTACTTTCTATATCTCTACCTGATATTTCTTCATAAATAGCATTTAAAAATGCTTTTGCTTCGTCACGATCACTTGACTGTAAAATTCTATCTAATGTTTCATCAGCTAAAATAGAAGCTTTTGCTTTTTCTAAAACTTCTTTTTTTGTTCTTTCAGTAGCTTCTTTAAGAAATTTTACATTCTCTCTAATAGCTTGACCAGCTCTAGCAGTTTCAGGCACTAATCTATTGCTTGTTAAACTACTAAATGCATTCTTTGTTTGTGATTTAAAAAAGCTATTTTCCTTAGCTACTAAAAATGCTGCTCCACCTAAAGCTAAACTTCCACTAACATTTGTTAACCTAGTTGTTCCTTCTGTATTATCTTCAGATTGACCACTTAATAAGTTTAATATACTCATATAATTAACCTCTTAAATTAGCTTTAGTAAGAGCTAACATCTCTTCATATCTTAAATCATTATATTCTATAGTAGCAGTACTATTATTATAAGGTCTATTTGATTCAGTAATATTAAAGTTACTGAATTCAATGCCTGTATTTTGTTTTACAAAGTTGTTTATATTCCTTCTAATAGAAGATCTAGATGGCATTGGTGCTTCTAATAGGAAAATATCAGAACCTTCTAGATAGGGTTTTCTAGCTACACGTCTATTTTGTGATTCCCAAACATCATGATCTGATAATTCTGCACCTATATTGTTTACATATTTAACTCTAACATCTTCCATATCAACATCTTTATGCCAACCAATCCAATCAGGCCCAGGAAGCTTTCCTTGAAGAAAGCTTTCTGTAGCTTGCATTTGTTGACTAAGATACTGTTCATCAACTAAAGCTTTATTTTGAGCAGTGCTCAAATCTACTGTTTCGCCTTCATCTATTCTAGACCAAACAGCTTTATAAAGACGTTGTTGATCTTCAGGTATCATCCCTAAGATACGTGTTCTATCTTCATCTGTTGCTTGTGCAAAAGAATTAAAGAACTTTCTTTCTGCAACAGGTAAAGCTAAATACATTCCTAAAGCATCTCCATTAGGATTTACACCAGTTCTTGTTCCTGAAGCTAATCTTAAAAATCTATTTTTATCTTTTATATTGTCAGCATTTTGAGCAAGTTTCATAAACTTATAAAAATTAAGCTTATCAAACAATTCGTTCGTTTCTTCTCTTTGTTGTACATGTAAAGGCTTGCCACTGTAACCTAATAGATTAGCAGCCGAATACATTGCAGGCCTAAACCAATCTCTATAATGTTTATCCCAGAAAGCATTTACAGTACCATATAAACGTTCTTGTTCATATATTTCTATAGACGATCTAGTGTCACCCAATAGTTTTTGCACAGGTCTAAAACCACCAGGTATTAAGTATTCTGCTGGTGCACTAGCTTTTCTAACAAACTTTTCAACTCCTTGGTATCCTGTAGATACCAAATCAGATAGAACAGGAATCTTTATTGCATTTTCGTGATACTCTAAATCGTTTAATTTAGATAAAGTTTTTTGATGCATTTCTACAACTTTATCCATCATCTTATTTTCAAATTCTGTAGTAAGACCAGCAGTTCTTCTTTCAAATAAGATGTTTTTTAATTGCATAGTTTTTCTAGATCCAGGAGCGATGTCAGCTAATATTTTATACTTGTGTATGTCAGGATAATCTTCTGGATCTATTCCTTTAAGCTCAGGATTCAAAGCTACATAACCTTCACCAGGAAGCCTTGCAAACCCATTAGGTATACTTCGGTATGGGTCACCTCGTTTAAATCGTTCAGGGATGTACTCAGGCATTGTATTTGCTATTGGATTGTATTTTTCTATATCACCTCTTGGTCTTGGTAAAATACGTCTTAATGCTTCAGAGGTAAAAGCCATACCACCTAGATCCATATCCCAAAAATCTTTTATTAAAGAATCTATATCAGAAGCAGTAGCCATTTGAAATTCACGAGTACCTAAAGTTTCTCTACCTGTAAATAGCTTTTGCATATAGTTTCTTGCATAACCAGTAAGACCTTCTAGTTCTCTTTGTTGATATTGCAATTCACCTAATGTAGACATCATACCACCAGGGAGTACTGGAACTCCTGGTGGTACTTGCCCAAGATCTGGGGATGAACCAAACTCTTGCAAATATGCTCTTTGTGTTAAACCTGTATCTGCATCAGTTTTAGTTAATTCTTCTTGATGCATTAATTTTAATGGTTTAACTATTCTACCTAAAGTTGGTTTTAATATAGATGATAATACGGGTATATCAGAAAAAGCTTCGCCTGTTACAGGATATGGTCTATCATAGTAATTCTTTTCTTCAAGGTAGTAGGTAAAATTCTTTAATAAAAACTTACTTATAGGATTAAAGTTTTCTGTATCGTCTCCCCATACTGCACGCTCTCTTGCTTGAGACATAAGTATTGCATGTTGATGAGGTCTGAAATATCTAGTTTCATTACCTTCATAAGGTGTACCACCACCTTCCCAGAATCTACCAGCTTTAACTTCTATTAACTTTTCACCTGAGTATATCTCTTTAAGTTCAGAGGCATCTTCCATTGAGCCAAATACACCTGTAGTAAAAAGTTGATGTACAAGTGCAGTACCAGCTACTAACAAACCAAATCTTTTAAAGATTGGTTTTGCATCTAGTTCTTTTGCAAACTGTTCATATGTTTGAGTTACTTGTTCTCCTGCAATTTCTCTAGTTACATTACCTTCTAACGTAGCACCAAAAAAGGAATGGTACATTTCAGCACCAAATATTTCAGCTCTCCTCATTGCAGGAGCAAGTATACTCGTAGAAGTTTCATATGTTTTGTTTATATAACTAATCCGTTCTAGCAATGAACGGTTTAAATCATTTTCTACATATTTAGCTATATGAACGTTAGACTTAGCTAAATCTCTAACTGCATGAGTAAAGTCAAGAGCCATAGCTTTAACTGTACCTGCATCTACTCCTTTTTGTGCTTTTTCTAAGAACTCTGGTCTATCTAAAAAGAAACGTTCTAAACGATATCTTTGTTTAAAAGATAAATCGTCTAAAGATTTACTTCCTACAATTTCATTAAAAGCTTTAGTATAATCATCAAACAATTCTCTAGAAATAGACTTGTCACCTAATAATTGTTTTAAAGGATTTATTTTAGAAAAAATTCCAGATTTACTTTTTAATGTAAAGTTTTGTGGATCTAAAACATCTACTAAAGCTCTAGATTTAATTACACTGTCTGGATTTTTATACTTTAAAACACCTGATACAAATCCAATTCTATCTTTTATACTTTTAGGTACGAAGCCTTTTAAAAACTTATCCATTTGTGTCAGTTTATTTTGATTTGTTCTTTTTAACATTCCTTCTGCATAGCCACTATAACTTAACCCAGCAACACCAACACCTAAAGCTAAACCTACAGTATAATCAGTAAACCCTGGCAAAACTCCTTCAATACCTCTACGCAAATAAGATAAACCTGTCATTTGACCAATCATTGATCTTCCAATATCAATGTTGGTCAACGTAGTAGATAAACCTTCAACAATGCCTTGGTCAAAACCTGGCATTAACATTTGTGCTCCAAAAGCAACCATTCCTACTTTGCCTGCACCAAACTTCTTTTGCTTAGACATTTTATCATATAAGTAACCAACACCTGCACCTACACCTGCAGATGCAACAAGGTTTCCTACTGTACCAAAGTTACGCCTATAATGGTCAACTGTTTGTAAGCCTAAATGAACTGCACCTATCTTTGCTGCTTTCAAACCTAACGAAGCATATTGTTTGTAAAAAGCATCTGGTCTTGTCTTTAATGACAAACCAGTTGCTTCAGATAATCTTCCTACGAAATCACCTAATATAGGTATTTGATTCCTTGTTGCTTCTAGTAATCGATTAAAACGATTTATACCAGATGACAAAGGTGCAGTAAGTAAAGCAGTGCGTCTTCTTAAATCACCTAAATTATCTAACTTACCACCTACTGAAGATACTAAAGCAAACTTAGCTTTATCACCTGCAGCATTAGAATATATTTGTGAGTATTTTGTATCTTGAGGTAAACCTAATGATTGAAAAAAACCTAACATAGCAGGATTTAACTTTTTATCTTTACCAAAAGTTTCTAAAAAATCATAATTGCTATCACCGTAATTTAGATTCATTAATCTAAAGTCACTGCCAAGATGTATATTAGTACCTTTTTTGACACGAGTTTTTATTTGTTTAGTGCCATCACTTAGAGTGTCTGAGTATTCTTCTAATTGTTGAAATATTAAATTAGACTTACCTTTACCTTCTAAACCTTGTTCATAAACTAATTGAAAGTCTTTTTGTCCTTCAGTTAAGAAAGTACTTATTTTATCGTATTGTGTTTTGCCTAAAACACCTTCTAAAGCATTCTTTGTACTGCTGTTTGTTAAAAAGTCTGCATCTAATATATATTTACCTACATCTTGAGTAGGATCTAATACAGACTTACCTATATCCAAACCAAGTCCTTTAGCAGACATATAAGGAGATAGATATTCTGGTATACGAAAAGTATTACCAATACCTAATGGTGTAAGTTCAGCAAGATTTCTTACTTGTTTTTGAAATATATCTAAATAGCTATATTGAGAGTCTTTAGAATATTGAGTAGAAGCTAGTTTACTTAATCCAGCAAAACCTAAAGCATAAGGTGCCATAGATGCACCCATCTCTATTAATGGGTGCATATCAGGTTCTGTTTGTACAGCAGAATAATAAATACCGCCAGGACCTTGTTGTGTAAACATAGTTACCTCCTATCTAAGGATCTTAATACCTCCTTAGACAATTTTTCTTTTTCTTCTTTAACAAATTTATCTTCTGCTTCTTGTAAGTTCCAGTAACCAAGTTCTTTTTCAAGCATTGCGTTATCTGAAACATATTCTTTTTTAGGTTTATCAACTATACCATTTAACTCATCATAAATCTTTTTTAGATCTATTCTAACAAAGTTTTCGTTTTGTTTAGCTAGTACATTTTCAGCAGATACAAATGTTTTTATTAGCTGATTCTCTGTCATCTCATCTATATCCTTTGGAGATATAGATGAGAAAGCAATATGAATTACACCTTTCATATGCTCAAGCAAAGAGTTAGGATTTTGTTCTTTACGTTGTTCAGCTATTTTAAATAAGAAGTTATCAGATGAATCTGCGCCTGATAAATTATATATTAAATTACCTGTTGTTATTATATACCCTATAGGTAATGAACTAGGTAAATACTTATAATTACCAATATAACAAATCTCAAAGATTTCTTCATATATAAGGTATTCATGAATTCCGCCTACTAACAACTTGTTAAATAAGTTAAACTCTTTTATTTTTAATAGACGAAACTCAAAAGATAAAGTATTCGAATATGCTATTGAATATAATTCAGTATTATATTCAAGTACTTTCTTTATATTCATACTACAGTTGAGTTGTTAATAACATTGCTTGTTGTGGAGTTAAGAACCCAGAGTTTAAAAGAATCATTTGATATAATGAATCTAAAACACCAGCTTTACAATTATCTAACCATTGTTCGTTTACAGATGGGAAAAGCACACAATATAAAACAACTTTTTCTTTTAGCTTTTCTTCAATTAAATCTGCGTCATCTGAATTTTCTTTCAGCTTATTCATTATTTCTTTAATCTTACGCCATTCACCTCTAGTAAGATGATGATAAATATATACGTCGTCTTCACCAAATGCCATTACATGTACGCCAGATTTACCATACTTTTCTTTCCATGCATTTATAATTTCTTCAGATGGTGCATTCTCCAAATTCTTTAATATTTGGAGAATCTGGTCTTTCATTTCAACTTGCTCAGGAGCGGGTTCATCAGAAAATACAGCTTCAGGATTTTCTTGCTGAATGTTTTTCTTTTCAATCTCTTTTTCTAACATTGCAAGTTCTTCTTCTAAACTCATATTAAATTCCTTTATTTTTTCTATAGGGTTTTTTTTGTAAATTAAATCTTTTAAAAAATTAAAACTTTTTTGAGTTTTATTTTCAACCTCTTTTTTTAATAAACTTTTTTCTCTTTTTAAACGACGTCTTTCTTTTGCACTTTTAATAGAATTTAAAATCAAAAGATTTTCTTCTTCTTTTTTTTGTTGTTTTAAAATTTCCTCTTTATTCTCTTTTTTTACAATAGGAATAAATGCACTTTTCGGTAATGACTTTATGATGTCATTACCAGTAGGTGAAGTACGTCTTAAAGCATCTATAGCTTTTTCATTTAAGGGGTCTCCAAATAGAACCATATTGTCATTTATTTTTCTTCCTGATAGACCCATAGAATTCCTTTACTTAAAAACCAATTTCAATATTTCTTCCAATAAAAGTATACTCTTCTAATAACACTTGATCAGATATTTGTATAGTTTTTCCTCTAGAAATTATTCGACAATTTTTTATTGTTTGTTTATTTTTTGGATTATCAAATTTACCTATTTCAGGACCAAAGTGTATTTCAATATCAAAATAATATTTAAAAGCTTCACTTAAATCAGCAATTACACCCTTTTGCTTTATATCTGTTAATTGTATTTCTTGTGTTATTCTAGTTAGTAAACTATCTGGAGTAGTATAATTTATTAAAAAATTACCTTGAACCATTTCTCTGCCATTTAGCATTAAATCAAATTTAGTAGATGCGTAACTGTATACAGGTTGTGAAGATGATTGAACAACATATGAAATGCCAGCGCATTCTGTCAATACATTACTATCTACTTTTACAACAACATTAGCACCACTAAAATATTCATAATTACTCATAAATAACTATCGCTTTCAAATTGTTCGATATCTAATGCAACAAATTGTAACACTACTTCACTTACTAAATCATTTACAGACGTTACTATACCTTCATTTATAAATTCTACACCTTTAATTTTCATTTTAGATCCAGATGCTCCAGGCAATTCAGACTTATAAAGTAATATCAAATTAAAAGGACTCATCTTTGTTACAATATTAGAACTATTATCTGAGTCCATACTAAAATGCGTTATTGAATAAGGGTCTTTAATTGATAATTCTGTTAAAGGATGATTACTTCCGATTATAGTTAGAACCATTGATCCAGCAATGGTTCTAACTGCTCTTGTATATCCAACAGGAGCCATATGCCCCAATCTTCTAACAGGTGATTTAGACTCATGTATTGAAAGCGATATTGTTGCAAAGTTATTTAAAAGTACTGGAATTCTAGGATATAACCATAAATTATTATGACCAATATTTTCTGGAGTTGGTTTACCACTATCAAAGTAACCGTAAGCTCTACAATCTGCACCTGAAAATGAATAGCGAATCGGATAAATAGTTGACATATGATATACTCCTTTTTTATAAAGAGTATATTATATAAAAATCGAAATCAACTACGTCTTATTTTTACTATTACTCATATCCACGATGATCCTCATTTAATAAGGTTTTATACATTTTGTCAGCTTCAGTATTTTGAATAGTTCTCCAAGGTAATATTGTACGACAAACATAAGTCATTTGGTTTTCAATAACAATATCATCAATAGAAAAACCAGAACCTTCATTAAGAATTTCACAACCATATAAACGCATTTGAGCAGTTTGACCGTATTCATTTGCAGCTACAATTGTAATATCAAAAGGAAGTATTTGATCTACATAAAATACATTTTGAACAGAATAATTTTCAAATAAATCATTTGTATCATAGCTAGCTTCTGTTCGAAGAACAGTACCATTTACACCAGGATAACCCCTTGTAGACCCTATTTCTTTTAAATAAGAAATTTGAGCATTATTTGCTTTTCTAAGGCTAATGCTTCCAATCCCTTCCCCTCGGTTTTCTTCTAGCCCCTCGTTATCTACATCAGATAAATCACCGTCTTTATCTACTACAGGTCTAATTTCATCATTATCACCATAGTATCTTTCACCAGTAAATGACGGTGTATATAATAAATGCACATCCATCATTAGTGAAATCATAGTACCAGCAATACCACGTTTACCACGAGAATAAGATACAGGATCTACAGAACCCATAACATAAATAGGTGCTTTCTCACGTTGAATAGCATAAGACAAAGCTTGCATACTACCAACTTGAGCACCATTAACAATAACTCTAATATCAACACCGCTATAGGATGTATATGTTCTACTTAAATCTAAAGAAGTTGCCATTTTATATTTCTCCTATAATCTAAAATTAAACTGCAGGTGCTTCAAGAGTAATGTCAACATTGATAGTCTCCAAGCTAAATGGAGGTACAAAGCTAACTCTTGCATTCAAAACGCCATTAATACGATCTAAACGATTAGCACGCAATTGGATACGACATGCTTGTGCATATCCTTCGTTCTTTAACGCATTAGATAAACCTAACATTGTAGTATCTAAGCTATTAATAGTTGCATCACTTAATGCTTGACCAAGAACAGGTGCTGCATATTGACGTACTCTCTTCAATATTTCATTTGAAGAAATAATTGAAGAGATTTTTGTGTAGTCTGAAGTTCTTAAAGCAGCTGTATAAATTGATGAGATAACACTATCTTGACCAATCATACAAATACGCAAAGCAGCTAAGTTGTTAAGAATCTGTCTAGGTGTTTGCATTCTGTTATTAAATCCAGCAACAGCACCATTTACAGGACCAATAGGCTCATTTCCTGGAGGAAGATCACAAAGGATTTGAGCAATACTAGGACCAGCATTTACATAAAGAGGATTGTTGAAAGGATTGATACGACTTACTTTACCTCTGTTCGCTGTGAATGAATTTCTAGGATCAGGTACATATCCATAAGATCCAACAACAACAACATGTTTACCTAAATCTATTGGGTTGTTATTTACATCTAATGCTTCATCACTATCATCGATACCATAAGGTAAATCATTTGGTAAATCCTCACCATTAGTAAGGATGATACCACCAAAAGCAGCACTATCGCGATAGCCAACTTCACCAGCTAACAATTTGTTACCTAAAATGCCAGTACCATTTTTGGTAACAACAATACTTCCATCTTCTTTTACCTCGTACTCAGCAGGATTACCTGCCCATACATGCAAACCAGTTTTAGATGAACTAGGATGACTTGTCGGAACAAGTCCTACAGTGTGATTATAGTTACTAGAAGCTTGATAAGCAGCTTGGGCTACTTGATGTAAGAAAGAAACTTCACGTACTTCTAAGTTAGATGCTACTAGTGTAGCAGCTGAAGCTCCAGTTTCTGGGAAATTAATAAGTCTTGCTATAACACCTTCAGGAATCTCATCTTGTGCCATATCCCAATGAGAGATTACAAATGGGTCATTGTTTCCACTGTCACCATTTCTTAATAAAGTACTTACTGCATCACTTACATCAATTAAAGATGGACGAAGACGCTTTGTATAGTCAGCATCACCATCGTTAAATTTAGTTACATCAAATTGCAGTTCACAGAATGGTGTTTGTAAAGTAATAGTTCCAACTGCTTCGATCCATCCTGCATCAACATAAGCAGTATGTGCTGCGTTATTTAAACCAGTAACATCATCTTCACCATCATTGTTTGCATCGTTATACCCTGCTAGTAAAACAAATTCAGCTTCTGTTCTTCCTCTTGCATCTGTAGCAGTTGTAGGATCACAATCAAAGTCTACATGACATTCAATAATACCTTTTTCATTAGAAAAAGTTTCAATGTCAGTAGCTGTTCCTTGAGCTTTAGGATGTAGGTGTATTTCTACAAGATTTAATAAATCACCAAGCAACTTATTACTAGCAGAGAAGTTATAAGTAACACCGTCATTTGTATAAGTGCTTGTTACTAAAGTATTTGTAAATGGTTCTGCTGTACGGAACATATAAGAATATGAACGACCATTGAATACATATTTCCAAAGATAACCTAAGTTTTCTGATGCCCAGTTTAATGCAAATGCAGCATTTTTACCAATTAAAGATACTGGTTTAATATCTGCAAAACATCCTTCACAATAAAGAAAATCTGCATTCTGGAATTCAAGAACACGATAAGCTTCTTCATTGTTAATATATCTTTCACAGTAATTTAATTTCTTTTGGCTTTTACCAGCATAAACATCTAAATGGTATCCAGTTATTCCGCTTAATGTATTAACGCTTCTATTAATAGTATTAATAGAAGAGATAGCAGTGTCAAAGTTAGCTTCATCACTTAAAACAGTCATACTATCAGTTAGAAATGCATTAACTTCAGAAAGTGTTGCTAATTGTGCATCTGTATATCCATTACCTATTTGAGTATTAGCAGAAAAGGCATTTGGAGTATAAAGTACAGTACCGTATGGCACATCAATAGAAACCTCAAAACCTACTTCGCCATTAGCAACAAGTAATCTTTCAGAATCATAAATAGCATTAGTAGAATCAGGATTTCGATCATGGTTAAACAAGATTACACGTTGACGAATAACATTGTTATCTACAAAAGGCATTAAAACGATTTTTAAATTTTCTAAAGTAGAAAATATATTTTGTGTTGCATCTTTTTCTTGTACAAAGACAGGTACAATAGAAATTAGAGGTTCCTTTTCATATGATCCAGCAATGTCTTGTTTTAAACGCCAATGGAAAGGTTTAGAACCAATTCGCATAACACTTAAATTGAAATTTGTGTTTATATTAGCAACTCGTTGAATAATAGTTGCAATTTCAGAATCATTTCCAAAAGTTTGCATTGCAGTGTTAATAGAACGAACATTAAAAAGTTCGTTGCGAGCACCTGCAGTTGCAGTTCCAGTTGCAATAATACGACGAGGGCTAGCTAAAGGTATTTCTACATCTCTTTGTAAGTTGTTGTCATTATAAATGCCAACAACTTTACCTGCTAGGTTATTAAAAATAAGATCTTGATAGGCCATATTAAACTCCTATTTTTTAGGCAATATCTCAATGTCAATTAAAATTCTTCTTATGATTGAATCTGCTTTTGCATCAAATTCTCTAAACCTAAGAAAGAATCTTATTGGTCTAGAGAATATTCTTTGATTTCCAACAGTCATATAAGTATCAGATAATCTTTCTTTCCAAAAGAAACGTTCTGCTCCTGTTTTTTCAAAAACAAATGCAGAATTTATAAACAATTTCTCTAGCCAAATGGCTCTTTTATTTACAATTTTATTGCTAGTTCCCCAGCAATTAAATTCTATTACATGATCAACAGGTCTAGATTCAATTGTAATTACTTTATTAGGAAGCTCAGGTGTTATCTCTTGATGAGAATATGTTGCTTTTCTATGGGGTCTACCAGTTCCTTTAGTATTCATCATACCAGGTTTTCTTTCAACCACTTTAAATGTAATTACTTCATCTCCATAATTAGACATGTTTTCAGGTGGATATTCTTCTACTAGTTGTACTTTCGAATTTGCACCTTCACGTTCTTGAGCATCTTGAATTAACTTATTAGATACTTCAAAAAAGCGATCTAATGTCATTGGACGTTCTGTTTCTAAGAACAAACGTCCAATATTAACATTGTATGGGTTATCAATTAAAAAATCTTTAGGAGCATTCAATACATTTAAAATGCCTCCTTGAGAATCAATAACATTTATTACAATATTTTCTGATGGTCTCATTAAGATTTCTTTCTAATTGAAGATTCTTCTCGTGCAGATATGGTTATGAATTCTATTCTACCATTATCTGCACGATTTTCTTGTATCGTTTCAGGTTTGTATATTCTCTTTCTCTTGTATGGTACTTGCAGATTTCCTTCAATATCAAGTGCCAATTCAATTATTTTATCATAATACGATATTTTTTCATCATATCTTAAGTAAAACACTTTATAGTCTGTTAAAATCTCACCTGGCATTATTCTTCTTGTTCTATTAGCTTTGCCACCGTCAGCACCAATCAAATTAGAATAACATCTAGTAAATCTTTCATCCCAAATATAACCTTCACCTAAACAATATTTACATTCTGTTTCACTATTACTTTCGTTAGTTAGTGTATTGTAACACTCACATTGAATGCGATTACCATCACGTAATCGCATGTTACGAACTAAAATTAAAGTATTATGTGGTTTACAACCATTTATACCATAAACAATTTCATCAAATTCTTTACGTAAATCTACTTCACAAGAACCTTGTGGTTTTCTAAAAGAGCGCATTATCTACGTCCTTTCCTTATTCCTCTAGATACAGAAGTAAAGTAATATTCATTCCAACCAGTATAACCTGATTTGTATTTAGACTCACCTTTCTTTCTGTATTTAGAGTTTTGTGTAGGTTGTATATAATGTTCATTCCAAGGATCATGCCATTCTCTAGAACGTTTAATTTTTTCTTTAATAGAACCACCTTTAGTAGCCATTGTAGGTCCTAAACCTTGCCCATTAACAATACAACCACCTGCATTAACAACTCTCCACCATTCATCTCTTTCTAATCGTAATTCCATTATAAGATCTTTTATATTAAAATCTAAAGATGAACCGTTTTCTATTAATAAATCACCTAATTGTTTTTGCTTACCAGATCCTGGAGATGAAGTACCTATAGGCATTGCGAATAAACGCAATGCCGTATCATACATAACAAACTTACTTCTTGCATGATAGTATCTTTCACTACTAGGTCTAACACCTGTAATGTTATTAGCTTCTAGTGAAGACCAATGTATTGCTAATGCAATAGTATCGTCAGGCACTAGATCTACCCAAGTTCCCATTTCCATTCTAACCATTTCAACTGAACAATAGAATGGGTTATATTCTGTAGTAAATGAAAGGAATTGATTTATATTTAATGTATTGCCGTCAGTGTCAGAAATTGTTGAATCTAATTCAATTAGAATAAGGCTGTTAAAATCCAAGCCGTTTTGTAACGCTTGGATTGCTCCTCCGTTTTTAACAGTAAATTTATTTGTTATTTGAACATTTGCACCATTAACTACGAATGTCCAAGCATCAGTATAACTACCTACAATTGTAGGAGTATATAAAGCATAATAAAAACCATCATCTGCTTTAATTATATTTTGAGCTATTATATTATTAGCTGCAGCATTTGGATCTGTTATAGATACAGTAATAGCAGCTCCGTCATCAGCATTAATTAAGTTTCCACAATCATCAGTTAAGATAACTTTCAACTTAATCTCTTTATTAAGTTGAAAACAAGATCTTTCATCTTTTACATAAGAACCTTTTCTTGTAACACTTATAGGACTAGAACAAGAATTACTATTAGAAGAACAACTCATTTTAAACTCCTTTAAAGCTCAAGAATTATTTTATTATTAACAACACTAATTATTTTAAATATTTTGCGCTCTCTATCTGATCTAGTTCCAGCATTACCATCAAAAAAACCACTAGCAGGTAAGTTCTTTAATACTACTGTATCTTGAGTAACTGTAGAAGCATCTAAATTTTTATTAAAAGTAATTTCTATTTGTTTTAAATCTAATGGTTCGTTTACAGATCCATCAATAGGTTTCATACTAATTACTTTTAATATATCATCACTAGATGATATATTTCCCAGTTGTTCATCTTCTAATAATGGTGATGTAGAAATATCATTTGGTATTGTATAAATTTCTTCATTGCTAGTATCAAAAGTAATTAAATATGAATTTACTAGATGTTCCTTCTTATAAGCTTTCAACTGATAGGTTTCATTTAGTTCATACTGTACTCCAGCAAATCTTAAATAAATACCTCTATCTAATACTCTCCATCTTTGTACACATCTACTAACTCTATTATTATAATTTGAACTTGCAGGTTGAGGTTCATCTTCATCTGCAAACCACCATTTGTATTTAGCAACAGATCCTTCACCTGCTTCTATTATTTTAACATTTAAAATTGCAGATGCTTCGTTATTTTTAGGAATGAAAGTTCCATAAGATTTAATTTTATTTTGTTCTGTTTCAACATTATTTATTAGTTCATATACATCATAAACTGTTTGAAAAGAGATGGATTTATCTTTAGAATAATTCTGCAATGCATTAGATATATTATCTAGATTATCAACAGAAGAACCTACTATAAATAATTGGTATTTAGTATTTTCTGCTAATACATTTTTAGGAGTAATTACTACTGCAGTTTTTTGAGCTATTGGTTTATCAGTTAGCTCTTGGGAAGCTAACTGATCTAAGTTGTTGTCTACATAATATTGTTTAACATCGTAATCAACAAAACCTTTAAACCCTGGCGATTTTAAAAAGAATGGATTAGCTCCACTAGATTTGTTTAACCATAAACTGTTTTCAGGGCCTGATGTTCTATCAAAGTCAGGACCAAATAAAGCGCAGCATTCTTTAAATGTTTTCAAATCTACAGGATTGTTAAATACTAAGATGATTTCTTGACCAACAGGAAATTGATCTTCATTGTTTATTGGTATTGATTCAGAACTAAGAAAATTAATCGCCATTTTGATCCTCTTCTTTTAAAGGTGGTTTTATTTCAACAAATTCACCTTCATCTTCTACAGTAAATTTATTATCGTCCTCATCATTATAGTTAAAGTTTTCTTCAATAAACAATTCAATTTCAGTTAGTTGTTCTTTAAAATGACTCATTGCTTGCTCCACAAAATAAAAAAACGAGGTTTCCCTCGCTTTTTATAGCATAAGCAATGTTTAAATTCTAACCCGAAAGTTAGAATTTATAAGCTATCTATTAAAGATTGCCTTTAACATCTGATTCAGCAACTTCTATAATATCAGAAGGAGCAGCATCAATAGAGCCATCCCATTTGTTTTCAGCGCGTTTAACATTCTTGAATACGCCAACGCCTTGACCTTCATGAGCAACAGCAAAACCATAACGCTCACGGATCTTAACTTTAACAGTTTCAGTGTTTTCGTCACGCCATTCAACAGTAGTAGCTTCTTCATCAACAAGATGGAAACCAATGTTACCACTTGAAAGAAGGAAGATATCACCTGTCTCTGACTCTGGATCATATGGACAAAGAGGAGAAACAATGATTTGGAAGTTAAATGGGAAGTAGCTAGGTAGACGAGGAGCAGATGTCATACGTTGGCTACGCTCAAGTACAGAAGTAGCAGTACCACCACTACCTTGACCACTAGTACCAATTCCACGAGGATTGATAACTCGTGTACCGTTAGAAGGTCCACGAGCACCCATTGCACCATTGCTATAAGGATCTAAAGGTCCTGGATCGCCAGTGTAAGGGTTGAAGATAGAACCACCACCATGAGCAAGCATCATAGTACGAAGTACTGGATCTTGTACAAATGTGTAGTAAAACAATGGATGCATTAGTAATACGTTAGGAGTAAATCCTTCTTCTGACATATGAGCCATACCACGCATTAAGTTTTCCATTGTAAGAGAACCGTTAGCTTTTAGTTCAGAGCCATTAGCAGGATCTGCTTTAGCAACTAAACCGCGACCAGTCATTACACCATATAGAGATGTAGCAGGGTTAAGATTGTCAAATAGAGTAGTTCCAAGTTGCTTCAAGAAAGAAACAGCTTTTTGCTCTTTGTGACGAATCATTGCATTACCCATAAGTTCAAGGTTCTTAGCCATGATATCGAAAGTGCTATAACGAAGAGCTTCATCAGTGAAAGAAGCAGCAATACCACTCTTTCCGATGTAAGCAGTACTAACAGCACCACCCATTTGGAAGTTTACTTCTGGGTAAGTACCTGATTCTTGTACGTCACCAGCATATACTGCACCCATTGCACCAGCAAGGATTTGAGTGTTCAAGCCTTGAGCTTGTACACGAGTAAACAATGGAGTGATAACCATATTAGGTTCTACAGGCTCACGAATGAGAATCTCCATACTTTCTTGAAGTAGAGGAGTGATTTCAGAACTAGAGATTGCATCACGATATTTAGGACTAATTACGTTTACAAAGTTATCCCAAGTAACACGCTCTTCTGAATCAGGAAGGTGTCCACGATTACTAATCATATCAGCTACATAACGAGCAGCAGCCTTTTTATTTGTAGGTAAAGCTAAACTATTACCGTCTGTCATCTTAAAAGTCATTTTAATACCCTTTATATAAATCTAATTATTGAATCTTAATGTTAATAACTGCAATCTCATCAGCAACACTTTCTTCATGATGAGCAGAAAGTGTAATAAGGTCAGAGAATCCTTTAGTTGCAGAACCTGGCATTTGTGCACTAGCATCAAACTCAGATCCACTAAATCCAGTTTTAACTCTTTCAAGAAGACCACGAGGCTCTTTGTAAAGAGCAAGCATACGACCAACAACTAATTGATCAGTATGATCACCAGCTGCAGCAACAACAAAGTTACTCATTTCGTCAAAACTAACAAAATCGCCAGAACGACAATCGCCAACCATCATTACCATACGCTCTTGAGCAGATACAGCATCACTATATTCAAATACTGTAATATTTCCTGCTAAAGCTGCACTATCAGCATCTAGAGGAATAGCATTTCCACCTTCTTCATAGAAAAGAATCATACCTGCATCTGCGTCAAGATACCAATCACCAGCTTTAGCAAGCAAAGCTACATCAGAACGTTCACGCCAACTACCTGCAAGTGTTAGAGGTGTACGAGAAGTATTAGTAGCAACTTTTCCTAAACCTAGATCTAAACCAATAACGTTAGTCATATCTAAACCAACATAACGAGGTCTTCCTGCAAGTGTTGCACCTGTAGTAAAACTTCCTAAAGCTGGTACTGCTACAGTAGATGCTGCTGATTCACAAACGTGAGCTACCTTCATTTGAATATCAGTAAAGAACTGAATCAAGTGTTGTTTTTGGTAGTTAGTGAAATGAAGATTAGCAGGATCGTCACCAGCCCATACGTAAACGTCATAAGCTGCGATGCCTACAGGAGCAGAAATAAATGCTTCTACAAGTTTTTGACGTTTATCTAAATCAACAGCATCAGCTGCTGCATCATTACCTGTAACTAATGCATCATTAATACCACTAGTATCAAATCCTGGTGCCCATCCATTATCAAGAATAGCAGTACAGAATTCTACAAGGCTTACTGCACCAGAAGCTGCAACAAATGCACCAGTACGAATATCAATTACACGAGCTTCAATATCACCTGCACCATAAAAAAGAATTTGATCTTCTTTGGTAGTAGCATTTAAAGCACGACGAAGAATACCTGAAGGAACTACACGTCCAGAAGCATCAAGAGAAACAACTTTACCAGAAGAGATAGTAAAGTAGTCTTTGCTTTTTTCATTTTGCCATACAACAGGCAACCAAGAAGCAGGCTTCCATTCACCATGAGGAACAGAAGCATTCATTTGGACAACATTATTTGGTGTAATGTTGTCCATTAAGTCAGTGCGTGTTTTAAAACGACTTTGGAAACGACTAATAGCCATAATTATTCTCCTAGGATAAAGCTATTTATTAAAAATTACTTGGATCAAAACCACGAGGTAAGTACGCAGCTTTACTATTCAAGTAATAATTAGCCGCGTCTTTTCCTTCAACTTTAAGTATATCATTATACATGTCTACAATTTTTTGCTCAAAAGAACCTAATTGACTCTTTGGTTTACTATTTGTTTTGATTTCTTCTTCGCTATGCACAGAAGGACTTTCTACTGTTTGATCTTCTAAATTTATTTCATTACTATTATCTACTGTATCTTCAATAGACTTTTCAACTTCTTCTTGCATTTTTTCGTCATTAGAAGAAGAAATGTTTTTCTCTTCTAATTTATTTACAACTAATGCAAGCTTTTCAGATAGTAAAGAATGCTGTTTCTTAAGCTCATCAAATTGTTGCTCAAGTTCTAGATAATCTTCACTTTTTCCGCATTTCATCTTACCAGATTTAGAATTAACACAAGCCATAATTTTAGCTTTGGTTTCACCAGAAGCTTTAGCTTGACCAATTAATCTTCTAGCTGCTGTTACATGTGCGCAGTCAGGTACTGGGAAAGATCTATTTGGTCCACAGAATGCACTGTCAGGTAGGTCTTTACGTTGCTCAGTAGTAAGAGCTTTGTCTTCCATAATACCTGTAAGTGCTAAATCAAGAAGATTCCAGTCTATATCTGAATCTTCTTGATCTGCTGTTTCTTCATCATCAAAAGATTCGTCATGTGCTTGTTGCTCTTCAGCAGTAGGCTCATGTGCTTCTTCTAAAAGATCTTGATCTTCAGCAGATACTTCTTCTTGTTCTTCAGTATCTACAATCTCAATATTTTCTTCAGTTACAATATTCTCACTCATTGTAAAATCCTTTTGCTTAGATTTATTACTAGATTTTCTAGGATGACCTGCAGGTAGCAAATCATTGTCTTGCTTATATTTAGGGTTAGAAGGTCTACCACTTCTTACTAGTTTAAGAAAAGCATTCACTCTTGCAACACCCCAACCAGATCTTGACATACCTGGTCTATGAGTAGAAGAAAAAGCGCCTGTTCCTCTTCGGTATACAGCTTTTAACATACCAAGACTAACACGCTTGCCTTTTTCTTTACCATATTTAGCATTATGTTTCTTAACTTTTTCTTTAAGACTACCTAATACAGAGCCTACAGAAATCTTTGAGTTGGATTTAGATGCAGATCCTTTTTTGTTCTTTTTAGAACCTTTTATTTTTTCACTAGGCTTAGCAGGAGTTTTAGCTCCTTTACCTTTAGGTGATGAACGATAAGCATCTTCTGTTTCTGAAATAGGATTACGATACATTTGAGCTTCTTCCTTTGTGCATCCATTGTAAGATGTTTCAAAATCATTTGCAGCACTAATCTTAATCGCCCAATCAACACCAGATGTGCCACCCCATCCTAACCATGCTACATATCCACGATCTTTCCAAGGTGTGGATTTGTATTCAGGGGCAACAACAGCATTCTTACGATGACGTGCAAATGCTGCCATTCGTTTAACAGTTGATAAACCAATTTCAGATTTAGTAGCTAATTGTCTAGCTCTAGCCCAGCCAACAGGTGTCATACCTTTAACTTCTGAGCTATACTTCTTTTTCCAATCAAGTACTTTTTGAGCATTACCTTTAGCACCTGAAGGAACTTTAAAAGTCTTTTCATCTTCATATAATTCAATCAATGATTCTAATTCATCATTATGATCTTTTCTCATAGAACCACTATAAGTAATTCTAATAATCATTTTTTGTTTACCTGAAGATTGTGTAACATAAGTTACACCTTTTTCATGTAACTCCATCATTGATTTATCAGATAAAGACATAGAGTGATCATATTCTTTATCAATCATTTCTTTTTCGTCTTCTTCTTTTTCTTCTTCTTTGTAGTTGTCTTCTTCTTTGGTGTCGACTTGCTTGGTGTTTTGTAAGCTGCTTTGTAATGCATCTTCATCTCCTAAAAAGTAAATAGAATCTGTTAATGTTATTTGCTCTATGTTTCTTAAGTAATCAGTATTTTCACTAGAACCTTCTTTATCAGTTAGTTCCATGTGGATGATCTGAGAGAGATCATCCGCTGGTGTATTTACCACAGATCCCTCCATAACAATGAAGTCTCCAGTGATAAACACGCACGTCTCTCCGTCGTATTCTTTTCCATGTCTATGTTCGCACATACCGTCTTTAATCCAGTCAGTTTCGCATATAGAACATACATGTCTATCAGTAGTGCTACCAGCACTAAAAGTAAAATAACGACCATCCATAAACTTCTTAATAGCTTCTTCATCAGTAATGTTTGCTTGGACTCGCATTCTGCCAAGCCCAGGCCATTTCTTATCATTTAGAAGGTTATTGTTTTTAAGCATTTTATAGATCTTCATAGGATCATCTTTTTGAAATGCATCATTTACAGAGTAAAAAGAATCTTTGTTAGACATATAATCATATGCTTCGTTTCTTAAATCCTGCCACTCACCACTAATAAAACGACCAATAGGTTCTCCCATTTGGTTGTGGTTTTTTAATATTGGTTTTGGATAAGGATTTGTTAAAGATTCAATACCTCGCTTTTGACCACGTACAGAGTAAATACGATTATTGATCTTTCTCCCTGAATGAGAAAGATCATACGTAATCACAAGACCTTTTCCACCCTCATAAGAACGTGTTAAAATATTATCAATAATTTTAACTTTTTCACTTTTATCTAAAGTTAATATACGTTCATCAGGGTTAATTTGTATAAAGTCATTATATTTAATAATTTTACTCATATTAATACCTTTTTGTTTGTTTACATTCTAAAATAAAGATATTAGTACTTTTCAAGTATATTTTGAATAATATCTAAATTATCTTCTTTTAAAATGTCATTTAATAAAGAGTCGTCAGAATTAGTTTTAGGTGATAATCTTTTACCATGTTGATTTTCAGGACGTGCTTTATTTTCAGATAAACCATCACCTTTATCAACTTTAGCTAAAGGATTACTCTTTAATAAAGCTAATGGCAATTGATATAACTCAAAGTTAGTACTTGCTCTATCTTCATCAGCTACAGGTGTTTCACCTAAACGTTTTCTAGCTTCACGTTCTGAAATCAAATTATTCAACCATAATTGAATAGTTTGATTTTCTTCTTTCATTTGCATCTCTTTATCAACAGCACCAAACTTCATATGCACCATATCATTACTATTTAATAATGCATCATCATAACCACCTTCAATAAGAAGCTCACTTATTACATAGTTTTCTACAAATGTTTTTATAGTTTTTTGTAAAGCTTCTACATCTTGTATAGCTATTTTAGACAAGGTATTAGCTGTACTTCTGTTAGCACTATCACCTTCACCCATATCAATAGCTGATACACCTAAGCCAGCATATACTCTTTTTTTAAAGTATTCCAAATAGCTTTCAATTTTAAGTGCTTTTCCTTCAGAACCAATAGCATTAATATTATGTCTATGATCTGAGACGAATATGCCTCCAGAAGGCATATATTCAATTGTTTGTCTAACAAGATCAGATTCTTTTACACCATCAGGGCCATAACGTTCAGGATGAGTATCATTGCCTACCTTATAATGAAACAAAGGATGTAAGTTAGCATCAATCATTTCTTCTATGTTTTCTTCTAAACGACGTAATAATGCTATGTCTTCTAATACAGGTAAAAGCTCAGGAGTACCCATAGTAAATCCAGGCTTTCTATTTGTATAAAAATGAATAACATCTTCAGGTGCAAACTCTTTAGTTTCACCTGTATTTGGTTGTTCTTGCATTATCTTTTTTATTTCGCCATTCTTTTTAACCTTAAACCATAAAGTTTCAAATGGTAAAATAAAGTAACCAGCTACAGGTTCAACAGTTTTATTTCGACGATTTCTGATGCGTCCTGTCGACGCATCATTGTTTCGCACTTTAACCCAAGCGCAATTACTATACCTAATTAGATCATGAGCTAAATCAGTTAGTAATAAATTAAATGGTACACCGCTAACCAACTCTATCTCTTTGAGACGACGCTTTACATAATTAACTGTTTCCTCATTATTACCTACAAATTCCCAACCAGCTAAAACAAAACGCTGTACTTTTTTTTGTATAGCTTTAAATAAAAAGCTATCAGTATCTTGAGCTATTTGCAATTCAGTTAAATCGTATTCAGGTTTAAACCAATTACCTCTATGCCTATCAGCATAAGTCATAGATCTTCCATTAACTTTTTTAACTCTTACACCTGAGATGCGTTCAACATTTAAAGGTTGATTTCTATCTTCAAGGTTAGATCTTGAAGATAGATGATTAATTAAATTTAAAGCAGTATTAGGTCTCATTTTGTTTTCCTATTTTTTACGTTTTTTATTATTATAATCTATAATTGCTTTTATTTCTTTTTGTATAATAAAATCTTCGTAACTTAAATAAATTATATTATCTTCTTCTACTCTTCCAAGTGCTTCACTTCCTTCAGCGAAATCAATAAGGACCTCATCAGTTACAATTTTTCTTGAAGAAGGGGTTCTTTTATATTCAACATCATCATTTTTATATTCTTTCATAGTTTGTCTTATTTTTAATAATTCATTTATTTGTTTTTTTATATTTCTTAAATCATTTTCATAAGATTTTTTTTCAATTTCATAATCTTTTAAATCCTCTTTTCTATTAAAAAGAGAAAGATCTTGACTATTAGTATTAGTTATATCTAGTATTGCGAAGTTAAGTGTTTCTATACTATTTCGTAACTCCAATTCTTGATTACTTAAAGCACTTATTAATTGATTTACTTTAGTGTAATTTTGAGTATTAACATAACCCATTAAATATATTTTATCTTTTTGTTTATCTAAATGTTTTAATCTTTCTTTTGGAAATTCTTTAAATTCAAATAAATGTGCATCTAACTTATCGCTACCTTCTTCTAAATAATATTCATCTGAACTTTGAGAAAGTTTTCCATCAGCTGATTGAGTTGCAAGTAGATATGATGGTGCTTTATCTTTTTGTTCACGAGTAAATTGATCTATTTCGTTTCTTAATTCCAAATACTCTTTATTATTATCAATTCCAAAGTATTTTCTTTCTTTAGTTAATGATTGTTCATCATATTTTAAAGGCTGACCATTGTATCCAATGGTTTCATTTATAGAAACCATTGGATCTACATATTCTACAGGTACATCATTATTTATATTGTTTTTACTAGCAGTATTAACTTTATTATTTGCTATTTGTTTCTTTCTTGGTTTTACTTTTCTTCTTTTAGCTTTTCTGCTTGCACTTTTAGCAACTGCTCTAGGAAACACTTTTAAGGTTTTAGATTCTATAGGTTTTACTTTTGTTGTTTTTATTAATTTCTTTTTTTCTTGTATAGTTTCTTTTGGTGCAAAATAATTATTCAAAAACGCTTTTCTTTTATCTATCTCTTGTTTAGTTTTTTCATCGAGTTCTTCTATCTTATATTCTAAAAACCAAATATGTATTTTTAATTCAAATGTTTTTTCAATTTTATTAAATTCATTTACAAATTTTGATATACCAGTTGGAGAAAAACACAAATTTAATATATTCGAAATATCTAAAAATAAATTTATTTTATTAATAACAGTAGTTTGAGTTAAATAATTATAAGTTTGAAAATCAATAATTAAACTTTCATTTGGTGTACTGCTAAAAACTTCTGCTTCATCAACATTATCATTAAAGAATTTATAAAATAATTCAGTAGGAAAAACACTAATAAAATCATTTACAAATGAATTATTATCTGAAGGATTAAGTAAACCACTTCCAACTCTAAAAAGTCTTAACTTTGTTGAAGCATCAGCAAAACCTTCTGTTTCATAATTTGTTATTCCTACATAATAATTATCGTAAACTAGATTATTGTTAGAATTTATTTTATCTTTATTAAATAAATTGTCCCAATAATAACGGGTGGGTGTTGAATAATTATAAGGGTAAATAAGATTTAATTGATCTTCAGTAACAAATCTATCAGTATAAACATCTTCAAATGTAGAAATATAATTAAAAGAAAGAAAACTATTTTCAACTGCAGCACTGACTTTACTTTGTTCTTTGCTATTATAATTGTTTTCTATTTCTATAAGGAAATTTTTAAGTCTTTTAGCTGGTTCTTTTTTTAAGTATTCAGAAAATGCAGTTACTATATAAATATGAATTTCTACATTATGTTTTTTAATTAATTGCTCTATAAAAAAAATTTCTTTTATTTTTTTTGTATTTTTATTAAATAAAGATTCTAAAATAGACATATCTAAAAAAAGATTTATTTTATTAAGTTCTTTACTTTTATCACTGTCCATTGCAAAACCAAGAAAAAAATTTAACAAACCACCTCGATTTATTTTGTAAAGATCAACAAAAACATTAGGACTTAAGCTGTTGTTATTACTTAATTCTAGAATCGTATCTAATATTCCACTACTATCCAACCATCCTTCTTCAAAATTTGAATGAAGATAAAATAAAGAGTAATCTAAATTATTTTTAGAATTTTCTTTATTAGGAAAAAATTCATAATCATCTAAATCAAAATTATAATTACCTAATGCATACCAATCATGAATTTGAGGTATAATATTACTAAAACTAGGATCATGATTATTGTACATTGAAAAATTAACAGTAAGACTTACCAAATTTATTTGATCTGGAGTCACTAAGCTATCATTTACATATTCTTCTTGTTTATCTACTGTATGAAAGTAAAGTCCGTCAATACCAATATAACTTTCCTTAGTATCTTTTTTAGAATCTTTAATATCTTTTTTAGGGAATGATTGTATTACTTCTATTATTTCTTCTTCTTTTTTAACTATTAAGTCTTCAGGTAAAAATTTTCCATTTGTTCCATCTAATGAATATGGAGATAATGGGAACATGCTTTTTTCGTAAGCATTTAACATGTCTGCTGCTTTTTTATTACGTTTGTTTTGATAACTATAGTTATTTAATATAAGAAAAACTAAATCTAAAAACTCACTAACAGCTATTCTATATTCTTCAGGATCGTGATCTTTTATAAAGGTTTCTATTTCATTAAGAAGTTTATTTGCTTCCTCAATACCTTCTTTCCTTTCTAACTCTTCTACTTGTCTTTTATATTCTGCAGCTTGTTTTCTTACTTGTTCATACGATTGTGCCATTTTCTATACCCTCATAAATTAAGTCTAGATTATAATCATTTATTTCTAAATGTTTTGAAACATCAGCACATTCGTTTAAGTCAACTACAGAATTATATTTTCTATCTTTAGTAACCATTACTATATGATCTTCAGGATCTAAACCCATGTTAGATACTTCGTCATCATCTAATACAGTTAAAGCATTGTTGCTTGTTTCATAGTTACCATTAGAAGGGTTTCTTTGTGATTTTTCAAGTATACTACGAAAGACATCTTTATTCTTACGCAATTCATCACAATTAGTTAAACCGTTATCTATCAACTCTATCATCAATCTTACAAATCTTACTATTTGTAAGATTTCTTGCATTTCACCAAGTATTTTAAATTCAGCATCAAATGCTTCACCAATAAATTGTTGTAAAGCTTTTAAAGCCTTTACAACATTTCCAACACTTTCGTTGATCCAAGATTTAGCAATTCTTAAATAGTAAAGTATTCTCTCATCTACAAACTTAAATACAGTGTCATCAAAAGCTTTTCTTAAATTAAGAGTTGGAATATCAAGAAAATCTGAAGTTCTATATTCGCTTTTAATGTCTAAACCAACTTTAGATTGCAAGTAATCAGTCCATTTATATTCTGATTTATCTATAGTTCCAGCTTCATCAAAACCACGTTGTAGAAGGTAGCCTTGTTTTAATTTCTTAGTTTTAGCAATGCCAATATAAGGTACTACTGTTTGATACTTATTTATTTTGGCTCCAGGTTTCATACCAATAACAGCAGGAAATTTTATACTATTTTTTTCAATAGTAAAACCAGCTTTAAAATATTTTTTATTTTTATCTCTTTTTTCCTCATCTATTTCTTTTTTTATTCTTTCTTGATATTGTGTTTGTTCTTTTACTAAATCGTTGTATTTTTTTGCTTTTTGTTTTTGTTGTCTTGAACCATATTGATTTTTATTGACAAAAACAGTATAAAAATCTTTGTAATTTTCATCTTCTTGTAACCATTGCAAAAAGTATGTAGTTATTTCTTCAAATGATAGTCCATCTACATCTGAACCCGATGATCCAAGATCATGAGGACTTATAGTATAAGCAAATTTTAAATAAGAAATAAAATCATCTACAATTTTGGCTTTTTCAGTATTTAAATCTGTTTCAAAATACTCTGGATTTACTTCACCATTTTGATTAAAGACATCTCCATTTTCTTTTAAAAACTCTTTATATTCTTCTTTAAACATATCACTTTCTAAACTGATACTACCAAATTGACCAATAAGACCCTTTCCACCTGTTTTTTCATAAATACGTTCTAAGATTCTTTCATAAATGCTAAATACTCTATTAACTATTTTTTCAATACCACCTGCAACTTCATTTACACCTTTATCAATTGAAGAAGCTATAGACTGTAATGCTTTCATTACAGTCGTAATGCTATTAATTAAACAATCTATTATTGGATTTGTTATTTTAGGTATGTTTTCTATTAAAGATACTAAGAAAGTTAATATGCCTTTTATTAAAGGGCCTATCAAAGCAGTCCAATCAAATCTAAATTTAATTAAATCAAAACTAAATTTAGCAAATAAGGTAGGTAAAAGTAATTGTATGCCTATTAGGTTTTGAGGGCATAAAAAGTTTCCTTTAAATTTTAAGAAAAAATCACATATCATACTGAACAATTTAGTTGGGTCTAAATCGTTCAGCAACTGTTGCAATAATTGTTTTACTTGATTAAGCAGTTTACTAAAGTCAATAACGATTTCTAAGTTTGGTACTAGTAAATCAAGTTCAATTCTAATTACACAATTTAAACAATCTTCAATAGAAAAGTTACTACCTTTTAATTTACCTGTACCACCAGCAATTTTATCATCTAAATACTCAGTAACTCTTGCTGAATAACTAGCTTCAAATTTATTAGTAAATCTAGCTGCATATTTCTTTTTTATTTCTTCTCCATCAAACCATCTATCTTCTGTAAGATTGTTTTCCCTATCTCCATACCATGTAGCATCAAACACATCAGGTGCATTAGGGTCATTTACACTATACTCTTTACCATTTATATCTGTTACAGTACATTCAGAGTATGTATAATCACCCCAAGTTTTAGGATCTTTATCGTTATTTTTTTGACTACTTTTACCCAAACCATAAGTTTGAGTTTCAATGTCTAAATTAGAATTTTCTTGTCGTTCTTTATTCTTTAGTTCACTTAACAACCCATCAACAACATTCGCAGCAGAAACTTTACTAGCATCAACATGTGCTTGCATAATAGATTCCATGTTAATTAAATTTGCCATATATGCTGTACGTACATCAGAATCAGATGGATCTTTTTCCATCTTCTTAAATAAAGCTCTTTCATAAGCTTCTATTAATGTAACTATTTCTGGGTATGCTATTTCTAAATCAGTCATCTTTGTTATCCAAAATATCTTTATAAGTAGTTCTTTGATTCTTTGGTTTTTCTAAATTCTCTTTATACTCTATTGCTTTAGCAATAGCTTTTTGTTTTGTTGCTGCTGTTGCTAATGCTATTAAAAAAGACTTATCATTTATTAAGTCAAGAATAACTTTTTGAAAATCACCTACATGAACAAAATCTCGCGCTATCTTTTTATATAGCTTTTGATACTGTTCCTCTAATGCATCATTTTCATCTTCTCTAGGAGAATCTTCTTCATTTCTTAACTTACTATAAAAGCCCATTATTCATATTCTCCTTGTAAAAGTTCAGCACCATCTTCATAATCTAATAACTTTTTTAATTCTAATAAAGTTATATAATCATCATAAGTAATTTCTTCTTTGTTGCTACCAAAAATTGCATTAGCGCAATTTTTTAAACGACTTTTATTTCGTAAAGATAATGTAAAACCATCACCATTGTTTTTAATATCATCAATTAAATCACTCTTAATTTTAGATATTTGTTTCATTACTGTTTTAGCTTCACTTATATTTTGTTTATTGCGAGCATCAATTAACTTTGCTTCATCCATAGTTAATTGTGCACCTTTATCAATACGACTTTTATCTAGTATCTTTTGTAATTCTATTATACTTGGAGGTACTACAGGTTCAGAAGTTTCTTTTCTTTGCTCTAATAGAAACTTCTTAAATAATTCTGGGTCTTCTGTAAATCTTTTATTTTCAAAGATATCATCAAAAAAACTCATTGACTATCACCTACTAATTTACGAAAGAATTTCAATACACAACTCATATCTTTTTTAATGTCAGGAGTAGTATGTCCAGGACAAAAGACTCTAATCCATATAGGATGATAAGTATCTGTATCAGGTATATATTGATTGCCAATATCAGGAATAGATATTTCGTTATTAACTAATATATCACCCCATTGTTTTTCAGTAGGTTGTTCTGAACCATACTTTAATTTAATAGACCAACCGCTATTACTAAAGATTTCACCTTCTATAAGGTCAGACATTTCAATTTTAAGTTTAACATCATGATAATAAAACTCAGGATGTTGATTCTTTAGGAAAATCAACATCTGGTAATCACCACCTGTAAAGCCATTGTGTGTAGTAACAAGCGGCCCATTTATTATTTGTTTATCAGCAT